>ERZ773359.2626-NODE-2626-length-22376-cov-5.398100_pt1 | contig 22376 bp, 17 predicted proteins | sample MGYA00374955_ERZ773359 | MGnify/ENA primary metagenome ERZ773359 (study PRJEB29098, sample SAMN04486028) | biogas fermenter metagenome | study: EMG produced TPA metagenomics assembly of the Biogas fermentation microbial communities from Germany - Plant 4 DNA1...
TTAATGATGGTTTTTATTATGATTTTGACCGTCAGGAATCTTTTGTCCCGGCTGATTTGGAAAAAATCGAGGCGGAAATGAAAAAAATCATTAAAGAGGATTTGCCTTTTGAGCGTTTTGAACTGCCTCGGGAAGAGGCCATTGCGCTTTATACTGAAATGGGTGAAGAATATAAAGTAGAGCTGATTAACGACTTGCCTGAAGATGCAGTCATTAGCTTTTATCGCTTTGGTGATTTTGTTGATCTTTGTGCCGGTCCGCATCTGCTCTCGACCGGAAAAGTTAAAACTATTAAACTGCTGAATTTAGCCGGTGCTTATTGGCGCGGTGATGAAAATAAGCCAATGCTGCAGCGCATTTACGGCACATCCTTTACGAAAAAATCCCATTTGGATGAGTATTTACAGCGCCTGGAGGAAGCCAAGAAGCGGGATCACCGGAAATTAGGCAGAGAGTTGGATCTTTTCAGCCTGCAGGATGAAGGTCCCGGCTTTCCTTTCCTGCATCCTAAGGGAATGATTATCCGCAATGAATTAGAAGCCTACTGGCGCCAGGAACATCAGCAGGCCGGCTATCAGGAAATTAGAACACCCATCATTCTCAACCGTGTGTTGTGGGAGAATTCCGGCCACTGGGAGCATTACAAAGATAATATGTACTTTACTAAAATTGACGGCCAGGACTATGCCGTCAAACCGATGAACTGCCCCGGTGCCATGCTCATCTATAAAACAAAAATGCATTCCTATCGCGACCTGCCTATTCGCCTGGCAGAACTGGGGCTGGTACACAGGCATGAACTGTCTGGTACTTTGCACGGAATGATGCGTGTGCGCACCTTCACACAAGATGATGCCCATATTTTCATGCTGCCCTCGCAAATTAAAGATGAAATTAAAAAAGTAATAGCCTTAACGGAAAAAATGTATGGAGTCTTTGGTTTTGATTACCATTTGGAGCTTTCAACCAAACCGGAAAAAGCCATGGGATCCGAGGAGCAGTGGGAATTGGCAACCGAAACACTGCGTGAAGTGCTTGAGGAGCGCGGACTTGCTTATACTATCAATGAGGGAGACGGAGCTTTTTACGGTCCCAAAATTGATTTCCATTTAACAGACTCCATCGGCCGCACCTGGCAGTGCGGTACGGTACAGCTGGATTTTCAGATGCCGGAAAAATTTGATTTGACATATATAGGTGAGGACGGACAAAAGCACCGGCCGGTTATGTTGCACCGGGTAGTTTATGGTTCAATTGAACGCTTTATGGCAGTTTTAATTGAACATTATGCCGGAGCGTTTCCGGTCTGGCTGTCTCCCGTGCAGACTATTATCCTGCCTATTTCAGAAAAATATCACGCTTATGCCCAGACAGTACTGCACGAACTGAAAACTGCCGGCATTCGGGCAGAACTTGACCTGCGCAATGAAAAGATCGGTTATAAAATTCGTGAGGCCCAGATGCAAAAGATTCCCTATATGCTGGTGGTGGGTGAAAAGGAAGCAGAAACTAATGAAGTTGCTGTACGTCATCGCAGTGAGGGAGATTTGGGCACCTATAAGGTAAGTGCTTTTATGGAAAAAGTGCAAACAGAAATAAACAGCCGTAAATAAAGTGAGTTGCCGGCAGTAAAAACTGCCGGCAGTATTATTTAATGTTCACCGGATCTATCTTATGCTATAATAAAATTAATCTTAATAGGTAAGAAACCTATTGTTTTCAGGATTTTAGCAGCAATCGCAGACAGGGAGGACCAGATGGATAGTTTAGCGGCACTCATACCTGCAGCAGGGTATTCTTCAAGGATGGGGCTTTTTAAACCACTTTTGCCTTTAGGTGATTCTTTAGTCATAGAAAAAACTATTTCTGCCTTTCTTACTGCCGGTGTGAAAAATATTTATGTTATTATCGGACATAATGCCCATTTGCTTAAACCGGTAGTGGAAAGAATGGGGGCAAAATGGATTGAGAATACTTCTTATGCGCAAGGGATGTATTCATCCGTACAGGCAGGAACAAAAATTTTGCCCCGAGGGACAAAAGCTTTTTTTCTGCTGCCGGCAGACACACCCTTGGTCCGGGCAGAAACAATAAAAAAATTGATAGATCTGTTTAAACAAGACCCTGCTGAAGTAATATTTCCTGTCTATAGCGGCCAAAAGGGACACCCGCCGCTGATTTCCAGTCAATTATGCCCGAAAATTTTACGCGAAGAGCCTGCTGGTGGCCTGAAAACGCTGCTCAATCAGGCAGAAAACATTAGGCTTTTAAACACTGGTGATGAGGGAATTTTAAAAGATTTGGACAGGGAAGAGCATTATCGCCAGATGCTGCCCCCTGCTGCTGCCGGTTATCCTACAAGCAGTGAGTGTGAGCAAATTTTAAGGAAGCATAATCTGCCGGAACCGGTTATTTTACACATGCAGCAAGTAAATAAATTAGCCCAAAGGATTGCCCTTTACCTTAATAGTTGTGGTTACCGCCTGCACCTGGCTTTGTTGCAAGCGGCATGTTTGCTGCATGATATTGCCAAGGGGCAAAAAAACCATGCGGAAAAGGGCAGGCAGCTGTTGGAGGCTCTGGGCTACTGGGATGTGGCTGCCCTGGTGGCTACGCATATGAATTTGCCGGCTGGACATACACAGGTTGATGAAGCTATGCTCCTATTTTTAGCTGATAAAATGATTGAAGGAACAGAAATAGTTTCCCTGGAGGAGAAAAAAAGCAAGAGAAAAGAAGCTTTTGCCGGGAATCCGGCGGCACAGCAGGCTGTAGAAGTACGTTTGCAAAAAGCACTTTTCTGGCAACAAAAAGTGGAAAGTATTATTGGCAAACCCATCATGGAGCTAGCGGGCGAAAGCAAATGAAAGCAAGAAAAATTTACCTGATCCGGCATGCCGAACCTGAACAAATCAGCAAAGAAAAAATTTATCTGGGACAATTGGATCTGCCACTTAGCTCCAGGGGCAGGAAGCAGGCAGTAGAACTTGCTTTGCGCTTGCAAGAAAGCAAGTTACAGGCAGTTTTTTGCAGTGATTTGCTGCGGGCAAAGCAGACGGCAGAAGCAGTGGCCCGGTACCATGATTTAAATCCTGTTTGTATCAAGGAGTTGCGGGAAATAGATCTTGGTTTATGGGACGGCCGGCTTCGAAGTGAAATAAAAACAAAATATCCTGAGCTGTACGTTGCCCGCGGACAAGATATTGTCAATTTTCGTCCTCCTCAGGGAGAAAGCTTTTCTGATTTACAAAAGCGGGTAATCCCGGCCTTTGAAAAACTGCTGGAAACTGTAGAAGGCAATTTGGCCATAGTTGCTCATGCCGGTGTCAACAGGGTGATTTTATGTCAGCTGCAACAGTTAGATTTAACTGAACTTTTTACTATCAGGCAGGATTATGCGGAAATCTATGTTATTAGGCAAAAGGAAAAAAGTTTTACCGTGAAAAAATGCAGTTTAAAATAAATGCTTTTTTGCATTCTTCTACAATAATTTATTACTGCACAGGTAAATCTTTCGTGATATAATCAATACATAAAGACAGGTAAAAAGCTATTAATTTTCCGAATAGATTTTATTTTTTTGTTAGTTTTGTCACAATTAAGTTTTGAATTTTAAGGCTAAAGCCTTGAAATAAAGCGTTGTAAGAGCGAAAGCTTTTTAAGAACATAGTTAAGGAGGTTTTTCATGTCTAGGGGAGATCAAGTGAAACAAGGAGGAAATATGACGCTTACACATGAAGCCGCCCAGGCCATCTCGGCCGACAAAGTGGCATCATTACCTGCCACACCGGCACAATATCGTTGTCCTATCTGTGGCAAAATTTGCGTCAACCATGAGGATTTAAAATTTCACTATGCAAATGAACATCCGGATGCTATCGTCCCGATCATAGTTAAGCTTAATGTTAACGGCAAAGATTGTGAAGTTTTGATTGAACCCCACTGGACGCTACAGCGCACCCTCCAGTTTCAGCTGGGGTTAACAGGTGCAAAACAAATGTGCGACAGTGGCGCCTGCGGCTCATGTACTGTCATTATGGACGGCCGCGCAGTCCTTTCCTGCACCATCCTGGCTGCAGAATGTGAAGGCAAAGTCATTGAAACTGTAGAAGGCATTGCCGCCAATCCCAAGTGGAAGACGCTCATTGATTCCTACTGCAGGTGGGATGCAATGCAATGTGGCTATTGTACACCCGGATTTTTGGTAACCGCCAAAGCACTTCTGGATAAAAACCCCAACCCCACCGAGGAAGAATGTAGGGAAGCTTTGGCCGGTAATATCTGCATCTGTGGAACATATCCCCGCCATTCGCAAGCTATTTTAGAGGCAACCATGAAGATGGCTGAAGGGGGCGAATAGAATGGCGGATCTGGCAGGTGTTAACGGGCAGAGAGAACATTTCCGCGTTGTCGGCAAACCTAATCTTCCCGGCAGGCTGTCCTATGCGCTGGCAACAGGAATTGCTAAATTCGGTATAGACTATGTGCTTCCCAATATGCTGCATGCCAAGTTCTTGCGCAGTCCTTATGCCCACGCTAAAGTAGTCAGTGTAGACACCACAAAGGCCAGGGCATTACCGGGCGTGGTCGATATTTTAACGTGGGAAGATGAAGATATTGTCAAGCTTAGCACTGGTGGCTTCGGTCCTCCCAAGCCTTGGCTTGATAATGTAGCGCATGAGGAAGGGGCAGAAGTGGCGGTAATTGTGGTAGCCGAAAGCGAAGAAATTTGCGAAGAGGCCTTGCGGTTACTTGATGTAGAGTGGGAAGTACTGCCCCATATTGTCGATATTCTTGAAGGAAGAAAGCCGGATGCGCCTGTAATCCGTGAGGGTATACCTGAAGTGCCTTCAATGTTTGCCATGGGGGGTAAAGATAATCCGCCCAAACAAGGCAATGTCTCTTATTCTTATGTAATTGACGGTGATATTGAAGCCGGCTTTAAAGAAGCCGACCATGTGATTGAGTATGATTTAACTATTCCTGCTTTTGCATCCCACATGCCTAACCCTCCAGGTTCTGTGGCTTGGTGGGAAGATGACCCCTACCATGCACCGGGGAAAACTTTGCATATTGAAGGTGCCGTACAAAGAAGAGAACAGATCGCTGCCCTGTACGGGATGCCCCCGGAGAAAACAGTACAAAAAGGACTTTTCCAGGGCGGCAAGTATTGTGACTGGGGCATGCGTAGATCTCAGGAAATTACACCGCTTTTGGCCAAAAGAACCGGAAGGCCGGTACGCTGTGTCAACACACGGGCACAAACCTATGACTTTTTAATGAAGCAGCGTTATATGTACTTAAAAGTCGGGTTTAAGGATAACGGTTTAATTACCGCCATTGATGATTTTTCCATTGCTGACGGTGGTGTGCCCGGCAGTTCCACCTTTGGTACAAGCGGTGACCAAAGCTACGGTCCTTATTACACTATGAGATGCAAAAATATCAGACAGCGCATGGAGATTGTGGACAGTAACCGCGGCATGATGTATGTGAGCGGACAACATTGCCCCTTTAACTGGGATGCCGGTACCATGGCCATTTATCTTATTGCCGAAAAGTTAGGGAAGGATCCCATTGAAATAGCTAAGATTAATTTGCACGGCCCCACTTCTCAAGATGATCCTAATCCTGTTCCCAGTTTTGAAGCCTGCCTTGAGGAAGGAAAGAAATTAATGAATTGGAACTGGCATCCTGCCGGAACCAAGAAACTACCCGACGGCAGAATGCACGGTGCCAGTTTCAGGTATCAGATCTGCCCGCGACACGCGTTCTCCGGTTATGACTGCAAACTGGAATATCGAAACGGCGTGGTCCACCTGCCGACACAGGGTCCCGTAACAGGGATGTTTGCCGTTGAAGCCAATGCCATGGTCGTGGCTGAAGAGTTGGGCCTGGAGTATGAAGATATCAGTATTGACTTTGATTACAGGGAAAAATTTACTCCTGTGGGTGGAGGTTCGGACGGTACCACTGCTTCTGCCTGGGCTATGAAAGAATGTGCCAATATCCTTAAACAGCGCCTGTTGGAAGCAGCCATTGAAGAAGCCGAGAATCCTCCGCGGCCTTCAGCCATGTTTGCTATGCCAAAACCACCAAGTCCCTTTAAAGGCATGAATTTAAAACCTGAAGATTTGGATCTGATGGATGGAAAAGTTGTTCTAAAAGCTGATCCGAGTATCGGTGTTCCCCTTGCCGATGCCGTGTCAAAGAATATCTTTGCAACTTATTCCGGCAGGCCGCCGGATGCGCTTTGGAGTTTAGGCATGGGGAGAATGCTGGATACCATGAATACAGCTTACTGTGAAGTGGCTGTAGATACAGAAACGGGTGAAGTGGAAATACTGCGCTTTGGCGTGGTGGCTGACCCGGGTAAAATCATGCGCCTCACCTCGTTAGAAAGTCAGATAGACCAAGTTATGTATTTCAGCCAGGGATGTCAACTGCTCGAAGATTTTGTCTATGATAAAAAAACCGGGGTTAAATTGCATAACAATATGATTGATTATAAGAAACCCGGTATCTTGGATGTCCCCCGTGTGGACCGCAAGTTTCTGGAAACTCGCGCTGGCAACGCAGCGTATGGAGCAAACGGTATCAGCCATTCACTGGCCAATACACATCTTGTTATTATCGCTATCCATAATGCGATCGGCGTCTGGGTGGACCCGCCGGCAACTCCGGATAAGGTCCTGAAGGCGCTGGGCAAGGCATAGGAGGTAGATTATGAGACCATTTAACCATATTAATGCAAAATCATTGGAAGAAGCCGCAGAAGTTCTCAACAAAGGCAGTGCTTCGATTAATGCCGGCGGCACCGACCTGGTCGGAACACTGAAAGATAATATTCTTCCGGACTACCCTAAGATGGTAGTTAACATTAAAACAATTCCCGGACTTGACTATATTAAAGAAGAAGACGGGATGCTAAAAGTTGGGGCGTTAACACGTTTGGCCGATATTGCTGAAAGCCCCGTCATCAATGAGAAGTATACAGCTTTGGCGCAAGCTGCTGCACGTGCCGCAGCACCAAACATCCGCAATATGGGAACCCTTGGCGGTAATATTGCCCAGCTTAATCGTTGCTGGTATTTTCGCAAACCAGAAAACCGTTTTAACTGTATCCGCAAAGGTGGCCATACTTGTTATGCCGCTACAGGTGAAAACCGCTACCATTCTATCTTCGGTGGGTTAGAAACTGCTACCAGACCGTGTACACAGGAATGTCCTGCCGCAACTGATATCCCTGCCTATATGGATAAATTGCGTGACGGAAATTGGGATGAAGCAGCCCACATCATTATGCAAGTAAACCCCATGCCCGCCATTACCGGCCGTGTTTGTGCGCATTTCTGCCAATCAGGCTGTAACCGTGCTTTTGAAGACGAGAGCGTTTCCATTCGTGCTGTTGAACGTACATTGGGCGACTATATTTTGGAGAACAGTGATAAGTTTTATACAGCACCTAAAACAGAAACAGGAAAGTCAGTGGCTGTAATTGGCTCGGGTCCTGCAGGTCTTTCTGCTGCATACTATTTGCGCAAAGAAGGGCACCAGGTAACTGTCTATGACAGTCAGGAAGAAGCAGGTGGTATGCTGATGTATGCCATTCCCGCCTACCGGTTGCCGAAAGATATTGTGCGCAAATTTACTAAAGCCCTGGAAAACATGGGGATTAAATTTGTGCTAAACACAAAAGTGGGCGAAGACATTATGCCGGAAGAGCTGGAAAAACAATACGACAGCATTTGCTTCAGCACCGGAACTTGGAAACGTCCTGTCATCGGTATTGCCGGTGAAGAGCTGACAATCTTTGGCCTTGACTTTTTAGTACAGGTCAACAAATGGATGGAAGGAAAAATAGGCTCTGAAGTACTGGTAACCGGTGGTGGTAACGTAGCCATGGACGTAGCTATTACCGCAAAACGCCTGGGAGCGAAAAAAGTTACTTTGGCCTGCCTGGAGCCCAGAGACAGGATGCCGGCCAGTAAAGATGAAGTGGCCAGGGCAGAAGAAGAAGGAATTATCATTATGAATTCCTGGGGCTTATCCAAAGTTGTTGAGGAAAACGGCGTCGTTAAAGGTATGGAACTGAAAAAATGCATCAGCCCCTGGGATGAAACCGGTGCCTTTAATCCGCAATATGATGAATGTGAGAAAATTGTCGTTAATGCGGAAAACATTTTAATGGCTGTGGGGCAACAAGTTGATCTTTCCTTCCTAAGTGAAAAATATCAGATGCAATTGAGCCGCCGTGGTCTGATTGACGTGGCTGAAGATACACAAATGACTTCCCGTGAAGGGGTCTTTGCCAGTGGTGATGCCACCACCGGACCGGCAACAGTTATTGGTGCCATAGCCAATGGACATAAAGCTGCCAACGGAATGAACCGGTACTTGGATGTAGAAAAGCAGCAAAAAGAAACTGTTGAGTCTAATTTCCTTACCTTTGACCCTGAAGGTTTTGACAGGGAAGAGGCACTAAAACTTAAGGAAATTCCCCTGGAAGAACGGAGTATTGACAAGGAGGATGCTTCCACTCCTACGATCGAGGAGGCTCTTGAAGAAGCAAAACGTTGCCGTAACTGCAGCTGCTATACTGTGCATCCTTCCGATACTGTTCCGGCATTAATTGCCCTTGATGCCAAAATTGTAACTAACAAGCGCACAATTCCGGCGGAAAACTTCTTCGCCGTTAAAGCCCCCGGCAGCACTGTGCTGGGTCAGGATGAAATTATTACAGAGATTCAGGTCCCCGCACCTGCCGCCGGGACCAAGAGCTTGTTTATGAAATTCTCCCTGCGCAAATCCATTGACTTCCCCATTGTTAACTGTGCCGTCCAGGTGGGCGGTGACAGCCCGCGGATTTGTCTCAATGCAGTAGCACCGGTACCTTACCGGGCGGTTAAGGCGGAACAAGTTATAGCCGGCAAGGAGCTCAATGAAGAACTTGCCGCTGCCGCCGGGGAGGCCGCCGTTGAAGATGCCCAGCCCTTGGCTGATGCCACATATAAAGTGCAAATTGCTAAGGTTCTCGTCAAACGGGCACTTTTGGCCACACTTGACCAATAAGAAAACATAATAAATCCCCGCGCTGACTTTCAGCCCGGGGATTTTCCCATCAACCGCTGATTTGGCCGGCGGCAAACTGAAGCGGGAGGAAATTATGTGGAAATTATATGATAGTTTAATTGACGCCATTCCTGAAGAAATAAAAGTGGCAGATTTCTTGTGCGGAAACAGTTGGACCATGATCCGGACTGACAAAGGCGGAATCGGCCTGGCCACAACTGCAAAAGAGGTTACACGTAAACCTCTGCTGGACAGACAAATCAAGGGTTTGCCGTTAAAAGAAGTGGCGGAGGCGGCTAAATCGTGGAATATGCTGGAGGCAAGTATAGGTGTGGCTGCTATTAATGCATATTACAATGCTGCCAAGCGGGCTATCCGGCTTGGCATTGCCCATACAGAATGGCAGCATACTGACAGTGAAGCTTTCACGATATTCAAAGACGAAGTCAAAGGGAAAAAAGTTGCTTCGGTGGGGCATTTCCCTCCGGTTGTACAAGCTTTCGGCGCAAACTGTCACTTGTCTGTGCTGGAAAGAAATCCGCAGCCCGGAGATTATCCCGAAGCTGCCTGTGAATATCTTTTACCGGAGCAGGATTATGTTTTTATCACCGGAGAAACTTTAATTTATAAAACACTACCGCGCCTGCTGGTGCTCGCAAAAAAAGCCAAAGTGGTTTTGGTGGGTCCTGTGGCGCCTTTATCTGAAGTACTGTTTAAGTTTGGTGTTAATGTTATTTGCAGTTTTGTGGTTCAGGATCCGCAGTTATGTGATACTATCGTCAGGCGGGGGCTGCTTGCTCCTATTTTTGCCGCGGGAGAAAGAGTCACCTTCTCACAAAATTAATGCAGCTAAAATGTTTTTTATGTGATTTGCGTTGACTTTATCCTTTGTCTGTGGTATAGTTAAAACGCACTTTTTGTTAGTGTAGCCAAGAAGAAGCCACCGCTTTTCACCCCAAGGCTAACGCCGCCAGGGTTATGAACGCAAGTACAATTGTGTTTAATTATGTGTGAAAGCAGGTGGAGGCACCTGCTTTTTCTTATCCCAAAAACTTCCAGGAGGTGATAACTTATTAGTAAGGATCTGCTTGTAAATGAACAAATCCGTGCCAAGGAAGTACGGGTAATAGACCCGGAGGGTAAGCAACTGGGGATAATGCCCTTAAATGAAGCTTTGCAAGTGGCTGCAGATTATAATCTGGATCTGGTAGCTGTTTCTTTGCAGGCTAAACCGCCCGTCTGCCGAATCATGGATTTTGGTAAATACAAGTTTGAACAGAGTAAACGGAAAAAAGAGGCACGTAGGAATCAGAAACAAATCACAATTAAAGAAGTCAAAATTCGTCCTAACATTGAAGAGCACGACTACAATGTCAAACTTAAAAACGCACGGCGTTTTTTGCAAAGCGGCGATAAAGTTAAAGCAACCATTATGTTCCGGGGCCGTGAAATAACACATCCGGAATTGGGACAAAAATTGCTTCTGCGTATTGCCGAGGATGTAAAAGATTTGGGCAGTGTAGAACGTGTACCGAAAGTTGAAGGACGCAACATGGTAATGATTCTGGCGCCGAAATCCAGCTAGAAGTTTAGGAGGGTATAAATATGCCTAAAATGAAAACACATCGTGGAGCTGCCAAGCGTTTTAGAAAGACAGGCAGTGGCAAGTTTAAGCGCAGCCATGCCTATAAAAGCCATATTTTAGAAAAGAAAAGCCCCAAACGTAAACGGCGTCTGCGTAAAAACACTGTTGTAAGTGCTGCAGAAACTAAACGCGTTGCAAAAATGCTCCCCTATTAAATAGTCTACTCACTGAAGCAAGGAGGGTTTTGTCATGCCTAGGGTAAAACGCGGTGTTGTCACGCGTAGAAGACATAAAAAAATTATCAAACTGGCAAAAGGATACTTTGGTGCGAAAAGTAAATTGTTCCGTGTCGCTAATCAAGCTGTAATGAAGTCCCTTGCCTACGCTTACCGTGACCGCCGTCTGCGCAAACGGGATTACCGGAAACTGTGGATTGCACGTATTAACGCGGCCGCCAGAATGAACGGCCTTTCCTACAGCCGTTTTATTAGCGGCTTGAAGCGGGCTGGTGTTGATATTAACCGTAAAATGTTGGCGGATCTGGCCGTAAATGACGCAGCCGGTTTTTCCGAATTAGTCGGTATCGCTAAAGAAAATTTATAATTTTTCATTTAAGTCAGAAGCATAACTTCTGACTTCATCTTTTTTACTTGCTTTTCTGGCAAGCGGGGGTTGAAGGGGAGGCGTATGCGTATTATTACAAGCTTGCAGAATCAACAGTTGAAGCTGTATCGCAGTTTGGAAAAACGCAAATTCAGAAAAAAGCTGGATCTGATCCCGCTGGAAGGTGTAAGGTTGATTTCAGATGCTTTGCAGCGGGGAATAGTTCCGGAAACCGTTTTTGTGCGTGAAAATGTGAATCTGCCCTTTCTACATGCTTTGCCTGCACAAACAAAAGTTTTAACAGTGGAAGGTAAAATTTTTGACCAAACGGCTTTTACAGAATCACCACAAGGTATTCTGGCCATAGTTAAAAAGCCGCAAGTGTCTCTGGACAATATTTTTGCCGGGGAACCTGCTTTAATTCTTGTAGTAGATCGGGTGCAGGATCCGGGCAATCTGGGCACGATGCTGCGTTCGGCAGCCGCTGCCGGAGCAAGCGGGGCAGTGATGCTCCCGCAAACGGTAGATCCCACTAATCCTAAAGCATTGCGGGCATCCATGGGCACATATTTTTCACTGCCGGTGGTGGAAACAGATTTTCCGCGGTTATATGAAGCTTTGCAAAAACGCCGGATTTTACTGGTAACGACCACAAACAGTGATGCTGTTGTTTATCACAGTTTCGACTGGACAAAATCTGTAGCGGTGGTGGTGGGCAATGAAGGTAGCGGCATTTCCGCTGAAATTGAGGCGGTAGCCGATGTTGCCGTTACTATTCCCATGTCACACGCCGTGGAATCTTTAAATGCAGCAACAGCCATGTCTGTGTTATTTTTTGAAGCCGCACGGCAAAGATACGGGTAAACAAGAAAGACACATCATAAAAAAATAAACGCGAAGTGTCTTTCTTGTTTCAATGACCTCCATATGCTATAATAAGAGCAGTTCCATTCCCAACATAAGGAGTGGTCATTAGTGATAAGTGCAAAATTATTTTGGCTCATTTTTGAACGCACAGGCTCCATAGCAGCGTATCTGCTCTACAAACAGCTTCTTGAAGCGCAAATATGATTAAAGCGATGACGGGACGAGTAGGTCAACACTTGCGTTTACAGGGAAAGACGCCTTGACTGAGAGCGCCTAATGCAAATTGACTGAAGTTCCTCCCTGATGCTGCCGGACTGAAGGGCAACTGTGTAGGTCCGGACGGATGCTCCCGGTAAAGAGCTGTGAGTGAGTATATTCAGCTATGCTAATTTGGGTGGTACCGCGGAAGAGAGCTTTCGTCCCTTAGTGGGGGCGTTTTTTTATTACTTTTTTCGGAAAGGAGTGGTTTTTCATGCAGGAACAATTAGCCGAGATTGCGAAAAACGCGCGTTCTGAAATTAATGCTGCACAAACTGAAGAAGATCTCAAAAAAGCGCAGGTACGTTACCTGGGTAAAAAAGGAGAGATAACTACAGTTTTGCGCGGCATGGGCAAACTCTCTCCTGAAGAAAGACCGGTGATAGGCAGTTTAGCCAATCAGATTCGTGATGAAATAACGACTCTTTTAAAAGAGCGTGAAGAAAATCTGCGCCAGGAGGCCCGCAAAAGGCAAATGGAAGCGGACAGAGTTGATGTTACTCTGCCGGGACGGCCGGTTGCCCAGGGCTTTTTACATCCTTTAACACAAGTGATCGAGGAGATTTGTGATATTTTTCTGGGCATGGGTTTTTCCATTGCCGAAGGGCCGGAAGTGGAAACAGACTATTATAATTTTGAAGCGCTCAATTTACCTAAAGACCATCCGGCCAGAGATATGCAGGATTCTTTTTATTTTCAGCCGGAGATGCTTTTACGTACACATACTTCCCCCATGCAAGTCAGGACGATGGAAAAAGTGGCGCCTCAGGTGCCTGTACGGATTATTGCTCCCGGTAAAGTTTACCGCCGGGATGATGATGCTACACACTCACCCATGTTTCACCAGATTGAAGGATTAGCTATCGATTACGATATCTCCCTGGCGGACTTAAAGGGAACTCTTCTATCTTTTGCCAGACAGATGTTTGGCCCCAAGCAACAGGTACGTTTGCGGCCCAGCTTTTTCCCCTTCACAGAACCAAGTGCGGAAGTGGATATTGCTTGTGTGATTTGTGAAGGTAGTGGTTGTAATGTCTGCAAACATACAGGTTGGATAGAAATTTTAGGTTCAGGCATGGTTCATCCGAAAGTATTAGCCATGTCCGGCTATGACCCGGAAGAACATACAGGTTATGCTTTTGGCATGGGCATTGAGCGCATAGCCATGTTAAAATATGGTGTTAATGATTTGCGCTTATTTTTCCAAAACGATCTGAGAATGCTGCGTCAATTTCGCTAGATGATGTTTGAGGAGGTTGTTTTATGCGTGTTCCTTATACTTGGTTAAAAGATTTTGTTGACTTGGAGCTGTCTGCCCAGGAACTGGCCGATGTACTTACTCATGCCGGTATTGAAGTTGATGAAATAACATCCCTGCAACTGAATTTTAGCGGAGTTGTCGTAGCAGAGGTGCTTTCTGTAGAGAAGCATCCTGATGCCAATAAGTTGTTTGTTGTCCGGGTCAATGACGGCAATGAGGAAAAGACTGTAGTTGCCGGTATTGATAATTTTGCCCCTGGAGATAAAGTGCCGCTGGCGCAACCCGGTGCAGTGCTGCCCGGTGGTATGAAAATCAGAAAAGCCAAACTGCGTGGTATCGAGTCAAACGGGATGCTTTGTTCAGCAGAGGAATTGGATTTGCCGTTAAGCCCCGGTCTAGACGGAGTTTTAGTTTTAGATGCTGAGGCACCGGTGGGTGCTCCCCTTGAAGAAGCACTGTATTTAAATGATCCTATTTTAGTCCTGGATTTGACTCCCAACCGGGCTGATTGCTTGGGGTTAATTGGCGTTGCCTACGAAGTGGCGGCTTTGACCGGCAAAAAGGTGCAACTGCCCAATAATAATTTGCAGGTAACAAAGGCACAACTTCCTGTGCCACGCATAAAAATTGAAGCAGAGGATTTATGTAACCGTTATGTGGGATTGGTAATCAGGGACGTAAAAACAGAACTTTCCCCTATTTGGTTGCAGGTACGCCTCTTGCAGGCCGGCATCAGGCCCATTAGTAATATTGTTGATGTGACAAACTATGTCATGTGGGAATACGGCCAGCCCTTACATGCATTTGATTATGATACGCTTACTGATCACAGTATTATCGTCCGCCGGGCCGAAGCCGGCGAAATACTGACAACACTGGATAATACAGAGCGGAATTTAACTCCGGAAATGCTGGTGATTGCCGACACAAAACGGGCAGTAGGGTTGGCCGGCGTAATGGGCGGCTTGGAAACAGAAGTTACGGAAAACACTAAAAATGTTTTTTTAGAATCAGCACATTTTGCTGCTGCAAATATTCGCCGGACAGGGCGTGCTTTAGGGCTCTACTCGGAAGCACAACAGCGCTTTGAAAAAGGCGTTGATGTTAACGGCTGCGCCGAGGCTATTCGCCGTGCTGCTCGCCTGCTTGAAATTTTAGGCGTGGGCAGTGTAGACGGTGAAGTAATTGACGAATATATTAGCCCGCGTTTTCCGAAAAAAATCAGTATGCGTCCGCAACGTGCCCGGAAACTATTAGGCCTGGAAATTTCGCAACTGGAGATGGCTAATATTTTTACCCGCCAGGGTTTTCAGGTGGAAGAAGGGACACAGTTGCACGTTACCGTTCCCACCTTGCGTGCCGATTTACAGGAAGAAGTGGACTTAATTGAAGAAGTTGCCCGTATTTACGGCTATGATAAAATTGATACGACTTTGCCCAAAGGTGTGATTACACAGGGAAGTCTCACCGGAAAGCAGCGTGCTTTGCGGAAAGTAAAAGCAGTTCTTACCGGTTGCGGTTTAACGGAAGCCATTTGCTATTCTTTTGTCAGTCCGCACCAGTTTGAAAAACTTTGCTTGCCTGAAGACAGCCCCTTGCGCCATGTTTTAAAAATCTCCAATCCCCTGTCTGAAGAGCAAAGTGTGATGCGAACAATGCTTGTTGGCGGCCTGCTGGATGTTTTAGTTTACAATCAAAACCGTAATGAACATAATCTTAAGTTATTTGAAATTGGTTCCGTTTTCTTACCGGCAGAAGAGCCTTTAGCCACATTACCGGCAGAACCTACTATGCTTGGGATCACATTAATGGGTGCTTTTCCGGTAGAGCATTGGCAACAAAAACCTGTACCGACTGATTTCTTTGAACTCAAGGGTATTATTGAAGTATTATTGGAACGCCTGGGGGTTACAGATTCAGTGTTTTCTGCCTGTGAATTGCCTTGGTGCCAGCCCGGTCAGACGGCCGCTTTGTCCGTAGGCACGGAACAGGTAGGATGGCTGGGGCGCATTCACCCTGATGTGTTGGATAATTATGATCTGGAGCAACCTGTTTTTGCCGCGGAGATTAACCTGGAGCAGCTTCTGCAGCATGTACGTTTAACCGCCGAATATTTGCCGCTGCCGCGTTATCCGGCTGTACTGCGGGATTTGGCCGTGGTAGTTCCGGACACCGTTACAGCCAAGGAAGTAATCGATGTGATTTATGAAGCAGGCGGAGAGCTGGTGGAAGATGTGACTCTCTTTGATTTGTACAGAGGCCCGCAAATTCCGGAAAACTGCCGCAGTTTGGCTTTTGCCGTAACTTATCGTGACTTAAACCGCACTTTAAGTGATGATGTGGTAACGGATTTGCATCAACAGATTGAGACGACTCTACGGGAGCGCCTGGGAGCAAAGCTGCGCAGTTAGCCATTGGGTCGTCAAGATATGGGAGGAAAAGCTGCTTTCAGCAGTCTTGGCAGGATTTTACTGCATGAAGAGCGAAATGAAAGAAAAACGGCTGGGGAGGATGCCGCATGACTGAAGAAAAAAAGAATCGGGTAAACGTAAAAATTTATTATGAAGAATATGCCATGTGCGGCACGGCAACGCCTGATTATCTGAAACGGTTGGCCCAATATGTTGACGATAAAATGCAGCAAATAGGGGAAGCAAACAAGAGGCTCGGCACCAGTAAAGTGGCAGTTTTGACGGCAGTTAATTTAGCTGATGAATTGTTTCGTGCCCGCAAGCGGTTGCGGGAACTGGAATCTCGTTTGAATAAGAAGAATGCCAAATGAACTGGCTGGATGCTCTCCTGGTAGCGGTGGTGGTGTTTTTTGCTCTGGCAGGTGCGCAAAAAGGTTTTGTACGCCAGCTATTCGGTGTAATCGGCACAATCGCCTCTTATTTAGTCGCCATTTACTATGGAAAGGAATTTATCCTCCAGATTAGTAGATTTGTCCCCTTAACAAAATGGTTTCCGCAATGGTTTGAGCAGACTACTTTGTTAGGTTTTAGTTTAGGCGATGTGCTACTGCGCCTGCTCGGCTTCTTCCTGCTCTTCAGCCTGATACGCCTTTTATTTTCTGTGACCGGAGATACCGTACATGCGCTTTTTAACCTGCCGCTTTTGGGTCTGGTAAATAGCATTGGTGGTATGCTATTCGGCGCAGTGCAAGGTATACTGATTGTTTTAATCCTGGTTGCCGCAGCCAGACTTACTCACATTCCTTTTTTAATAGAAGCTTTGGGGGAATCTATGATTGCCCCCAGGATATTTGCAGTTTTGCCGGTTGTTTATGAACAGATGAAAACATTACTTTTAACCGGCAGAAGTATGTGAAGAGTTTGCCGCCGCCTGTTCATAAGCGGCGGTTTTTGTTTTATATTTTTTTTGAACCTGCGGGCAAGCTAAACTGTATTAAAAGTTCGGAGTGATGTACGTGCAAAATCAAGACGTGGCAAAGATTCTTAACCGTGCTGCCCGTATCCTGGCTTTACGTGGAGAAAACCGTTACCGTATCCGCGCCTACCAACGGGCAGCCCAGGCTGTGGCTGCCTTACCGGAAAATATTGAGGAGATTGTAAAGCAGAACCGGCTGCAAAAGATAGAAGGCGTGGGCAAGGCGCTGGCGGCTAAAATAGAGGAAATTGTCAGTACGGGTAAATTGGCCCTGCTGGAAAAACTGGAACAGGAAACTACGCCAGCAGGGAACAATAAGGAAATTCTTTTGGCGTGGGCGTTAGCATTTTGTCAGGATTTCCTGCCTGAATTAAAGAAACTTGCCGCCGTGAAAAAGGTAGCAGTTACAGGGGAAATGCGCCGCCGCCAGGAAACAGTACAAGAAATAAATTTTTTATTGGTTTCAAAAGATGTGGAAGCAACTAAAATGGCAATCTGTAGGCACCAGCAATTACACCGGCAAGAATGGGAGCAATACAGCTGCAGGGCGGTACACAGTTTTGGGGTCAGACTGCGTCTCGATTTAGTTGTGGAAGCTGATTATATACAACAACTATGGCTGGCAACAGGCTCTCAAGAACATGTAAAAGCAGTTGCCAGGTTAGTTTATGAAAAAACAGGTTTAAATCTGTTACAAGCGCTACCTTTTGCTAATAGCTTTTCTTTTGCTACAGAGGCAGATATTTATAAATTAGCCGGCTTGCCGCTAATTGAGCCGGAATTACGGGAAAACCGCGGGGAAATTGCTGCCGCCCAAACAGGAGAGCTTCCTATATTGATCAGAGCAGAAAATTATAAAGGTGATTTGCATATACACACAAATTGGAGCGATGGAACCGCCTCCATTGAAAAAATGGCAGAAAAGGCAGTGGAAATGGATTACGAATATATTGCCATCACAGATCATTCCCAGTCTTTAAAAGTAGCCAGGGGTTTGTCTATACAGCGTTTAGCGGAACAAAAGGCATATCTGGCCAAACTGCAAGCAAAGTATAATTTACGTATTTTTTGTGGCATTGAAGTTGATATTCTTGATGACGGTTCCTTGGATGCACCCGATGAAATTTTAGCTCAACTTGATGTGGTGGTTGCTTCCGTGCATAGCGGCTTTCGGCAAAGTCGTGAAAAACTTACCTTCCGGATCTGCAAAGCCATGCAAAACCCTTATGTACAAATCCTGGGACACCCCACCGGCAGATTGCTGGGGCACAGAGACCCATATGATGTTAATATTGACGAAATTCTGCGTACTGCCAAAGCCACCGGTACTATCCTGGAAATTAACTCCTCGCCGGATCGTTTGGATATAACAGACAAAATTGCTTTACAGGCAAAAAAGGCAGGTATTAAAATGGCTGTCAATACTGATGCACACAGTCCGCTGGAGATGGACAATATAGATTTAGGTTTATCTGTTGCCCGCCGAGGTTGGTTAAATGCGAATGATGTCGTGAATACCGTGCCAGCAAGAGAAATTCTTGACTGGTTGCACAGGAAAAGAACCGGTTAACTCTGAAAGTTAGAGCAGGGAAGTGTTTTCATTGAAGCGAATGTATAAAAACAGTCTCCAAAGAGATTTTTTTACACATCCGACGCCAACTGTGGCCAGGATGCTTTTGGGCAAGATTTTAATTCGCGAGTCAGAGCAGGGAATCACTGCCGGCCGCATTGTGGAAACAGAAGCCTATCTTTTTAAAAATGATCCCGCCTGCCATGCCGCCCGAGGAGAAACTGCCCGTAATGCAGCCATGTTTGGACCAGCCGGCACGGCATATGTTTACCTTATTTATGGCATCCACTATTGTTTTAATGTGGTTACGGCAAGGAAAGGGGAAGGGGAGGCAGTATTAATTCGAGCCCTGGAACCTTTAGTGGGGCTTGATTTGATGCGTCAGCGGCGTGGTCAGGTGCCACTGCGGAAATTAGCCTCCGGCCCGGGGAACTTATGCCGGGCTATGGCCATTAATGTTGCCCATAACGGTCATGATTTGCGCCGGCCTCCTTTATACCTGGCAGATGACGGCTACGAGGCTAAAGAAATTATTACTACCACACGCATTGGGATTTCGCAGGCAACAGATCTGCCTTTACGCTACTATTTAGCCGATAACCCTTACGTGTCAAGGAAGTGATTATGCTGGAAAGAGAAATAAAACTTTTGGAATTTGATAAAATCCGGCTTTCCCTGGTGGAGCAATGTGAAACTGCCATGGGACAAGAACTGGCGGAAGATTTAATTCCCACTGCCGAAATAGAGCTCTGCCGGCGCTGGCAGGCGGAAACATCGGAAGCAGTTTCACTAATGAAGCGTTACCACCTGGACCTGGAACCGGTGACAGATATCCGCCGCTTTTTACCGCTGGCAGCCAGAGGCGGCATGCTGGGGGAAGAGCAACTATGGGCGGTGCTTCGTCTTTTGCTGGCAGTGACAAAAGTAAAAGTATTCTTTCGGGAAAAGGAAGGCTACCCTATTTTGCAAGGTCTGGTGAAGCGTCTGGATCCGTTGCCCGAATTAAGGGAATTATTGCGGCAGTCTCTTGATGACGAAGGTAAACTGAAAAGCAGTGCCAGCCCGGAATTAGAGCGGCTAACACGGGCTATTAATACGGGTGAAAGAAATCTACGCGAGCGTTTTGATCGTTTTGTGAAAAACCCGTCAGCCCAAAAATATCTGCAGGAAAGCTTAATAACCATGCGGGGAGACCGCTTGGTGGTGCCTGTACGGGTTGAATACCGGGCGCAAGTGCCGGGCGTGGTACATGATCAGTCTGCCAGTGGAGCAACTATTTTTGTTGAACCCCTCTGGGCCGTTGAAACCAATAATAAATTGGCCGTGCTCCGCCGGGAAGCAGAAAAGGAAAAGGAAAGAATTTTACTGAACTTGTCCCAAAAAGCAGGTGATGCGGCCGAGATTTTAAATGAAACTTTAAATTTATACGCCGAACTGGATTTTATTTTGGCCAAAGGTCGTTTAAGTTTAAAGTTAAAAGCTGTTGAGCCGGATTTAAATGATACAGGATATATTAAGCTGGTTAATGGCAGACATCCTCTATTGGTGGGAGAAGTGGTGCCCATTTCTTTGGAGCTGGGACACCACATCAAGACTTTGGTGATAACGGGACCAAATACAGGCGGAAAAACAGTAACGCTAAAAACTGTAGGACTGTTTGCCATGCTTGCCCAAAGCGGCCTGCATATTCCTGCTGACGAAGGTACAGAATTAGCAGTTTTCCCACAAATATTTGCCGACATAGGTGATGAACAAAGTATAAGCCAGTCCTTATCAACATTTTCGGGGCATATGAAAAATATTATTGAAATATTGGAGAATTTAAATGGCGGGGCTTTAGTTTTGCTTGATGAAATCGGTGCAGGTACAGACCCGACTGAAGGTGCAGGATTAGCCATGGCAATTTTGGAATATCTGCATCAGAACAAAGCTATTACTATAGCCACCACTCATTACAGTCAACTAAAAACTTTTGCCTATATAACGCCCGGGATGGAAAACGCCTCGGTAGAGTTTGATGTAGCCACACTGCGGCCCACTTACCAGCTGCTGGTGGGTGTGCCTGGAGTAAGTAATGCCTTTGCCATTGCTAAGCGTTTGGGCTTATCAGAAGAAATAATCGCACGAGGCCGGGAATTTTTGACGCGGGAAGAAAAAAATTTAGAGGAATTGGTAGCCGACCTGGTTGCAGATCGCAAGCGTTTGGAATATGTATCCCGCCAGGCAGAAGATGAACGCAGGCAGGCACAAAGTCTGCTTTTGCAAGTGAAGGAAGAAAAAGCAGAATTAGAACGTCGCAAAGAGGAGATTTTGGCTAAAGCCAGAAATGAAGCACTGGAAGTAGTAGTACGCGCTAAACGGGAAGCACAGCAAATTCTCAAAGAATTGCGTAAAATGCGCTACAGTGAAGCTAAACCTTCCGGTGAAGAGGTAGAAGCGCTGGGCAGATCAATGGAAGATTTAGTTGAAGAAGTGCATGCTTTGGCTGCGCCGCCTGCGGAGCAGACGGAGCTAAAGCCCGAGGATCTAACCGGCGGCAGGGAAGTGATGGTAAGAAGTCTGGGGCAGAGAGGGACAATTGTGGAAGTTAGCGGCAAAACCGTTCAGGTTCAAATCGGTCCCATGCGCGTTACTGTTGAGGTAGATGATTTGGCTCCTGTGGCGGAGCCGGAGAAAAAAGAAAAAACCCCAAGGAGGGTAACGACGCTTTATGTGGCAAAAAATGTGTCCCGGGAACTGGATTTACGCGGCTTAACACTTGATGAAGCCATTTTGAAGGTGGATATGTATCTAGACGAAGCCGCCGTTTCCTCGCTGAAAGAAGTACGGCTTATACATGGTAAGGGAACCGGACGCCTTCGTGCCGGACTCCGGCAGCACCTGCATAAGCACCCCCGCGTTGCTTCACAGCGTTTGGGACATCCGGCTGAAGGCGGTACCGGGGTAACTGTTGTAGAGCTAAAATAAAGGGCTGGTGCAGCTAAACTTTTGTTCAGCTGCACCAGCCCTTTTCTTATTTTACCTTTCTTGTCGGTCTAGTGTCCCCGATGTCTTCCCTCTTCCTCGTGCTCCGGTTCTTCCGGTTCGTCGGGATCTTGGGAGGGATTTGGTTCTTCCGGCTCGCGTGGGTCATGCGGCTCTTCAGTTTCCTCAAAGTCACTGCGTACATTTACAGTAGTCGTGACCGGAGCTGATTCAAGCCCGTCGGCGTCCACAGCGATAATTTGATAGGTGTAGGTGCCGGGAAGAAATACCCGATCGGTATACTTTACCCCCAAGATCGGTTCGGAAACCAGCCTGGTAAATTCACTGTCTTGCGGACCTTTGCGGGCAAGCCAGTAACCACCGGCATTAGGAGTAGGAGTCCATTTCAATAGGATATCGCCGTTGAGGCTAATCTGTTGGGCAGTAAAATTGGTGACCCCGCTGGGGGGAGTGGTGAAATCATGTTTATCACATGTTTCCGTAGGCGGCATGAGGGCGGCATCTTCCGGGATACGGCCAACTCTGCCAGGCCAACGATCATCTGTAGCGATATAAGGAGGCCGGTTAAGGAAGACTTTTCTTTCTCTAACAGGACAAAATTCTGAAGCTAGCAAACCTGTTTCTGTACAGATTTCAAACTCAACATGCAGGCCACAGGTGGTGGAAGGAAGCTGATCACGCGTAAACCAGTCGGTGACAATATCAGATTCGGGACAGAATTCGCCCGGACGCATGCCGCTCTTTTTACAAACGGCGGCACTGCAACGCGTAGAACACGCGAAGTCTTC
>ERZ773359.2628-NODE-2628-length-22354-cov-5.486300_pt1 | contig 22354 bp, 20 predicted proteins | sample MGYA00374955_ERZ773359 | MGnify/ENA primary metagenome ERZ773359 (study PRJEB29098, sample SAMN04486028) | biogas fermenter metagenome | study: EMG produced TPA metagenomics assembly of the Biogas fermentation microbial communities from Germany - Plant 4 DNA1...
AGATGGAATTGTTAACTTGGTTGGGGAAATCGGAACGACCGGTTGCCACAATTTTAGCACCGGCTTCTTTAGCTTCCCAGGGCCAAATTTCCGGAATGGGGTTGGCACAGGCAAAAACAATAGGATCTTTAGCCATTGCTTTAATCCATTCAGGCTTAATGACATCGGGGCCGGATTGAGACAGTGAAATTACTACGTCGGCACCTTTCATGGCTTCGGCAATGCCGCCCTTACGTCCTTCAGCGTTTGTAATTCTTGCCAGTTCAGCTTTCTGCGGATATTTGTCTTCCAGTTCAGCAACACGATCTTTATGGAGAATACCTTTACTGTCTACAACGAAACATTTTGCAGGATCGCCGCCGGCAAAGAAAATCAGATTGGAAATACAAACGTTGGCAGCACCGGCACCAATGAAAGCAATGCTGACATCTTCCAGTTTCTTACCAACGCAGCGCAGGGCGTTAATTAAACCGGCCAGAGTAACTGTGGCAGTACCTTGCTGGTCATCGTGCCAGACAGGAATACGGCACTCTTTGCGCAGACGGTCTAAAACGTCAAAACATTTAGGCTGGGCAATGTCTTCCAGGTTAATGCCGCCAAAGCTGGGCTGCAGTAATTTCACAAACTCCACCAGTTTATCGGGATCTTTCGTGTCAACGCAAATGGGGAAGGCATCTACACCACCGAGGTATTTAAACAGAAGTGCTTTACCTTCCATAACCGGCATAGAAGCTTCCGGACCAATGTCTCCTAAACCAAGAACACGGGTTCCGTCAGAAACAACAGCCACAAAATTGCCTTTATTGGTATGTTCAAAAACTTTTTCCGGGTTTTCAGCAATATCTTTACAGGGAGCGGCAACGCCCGGGGAATACCAGACACCAAAATCACTGTAATCACGTACGCTGGCTTTTAAGCTTACTTCAATTTTACCTTGGTAAAACGGGTGCAGGCGCAGTGCATCCTGGGCAGGTTTTTTCGCCTTTTCGAGAAGTTCTTCTTTGTTGATCATATAATTACACTCCTTTAAATTATCCTCAAAACTTGTGCTCTAAAAGATTAACAACATTCCATATCTTTTCCGGCAGAGTTTAAGTTTTGTGAATTGTGCAAAAAATCATATAGTAGGGAAAAACCTGATTGATACGTATCAATCAGGTTTTTCTGTATCAATATGCCAATAAATCTTATTCGGGAATAGCCATGTCGGGCTGACCGGGTTCGGATTGTTTTGCTTCCGGATAGTAGGTCATAATGGTTTCGTGGACACGGCTGATTTGGTCGGCCATGTTTCTGCCGTCTTCGGCGGAAGTCTTCAGGCCGTGAGCTGATACTGCGGAGTTACCCATTTTCAGGTAAACCGGGGAAACAATGCGGACCATTTCAGGTGCATCATAGGTACGGATGAAGCCACCGGATGCGGGCGGGTTGTCTGTATGCAGGTCAATGGGTACATCGATAGCTTCACGCAGGGCAGCCAGCATGGGCAGTGTCAGGTCACGAATGGGGTTAATGGTGTTTGCACCCAGTTTTTCGAACAGTTGGAAAGAAGCAGGGTTACATGCACCCATGTGTGCGGAAAGCTTAATGCTTAAGTTTTTCGGCAGATGGCCGGCTTTACGCAGTTCGCTCAATACCCACAGGAAGCCTTCGTCGTAGCAGAGAATACCGCGAACACCAAGATCGCAGGCACGCTTTACGTCTTCAACGGCACGAACGACATTTTCCATACCACGGAGACGATAACCGACGCGAACACCTTGAGCTGTTTTTACGGTAGCACCGATATCATATTCAGCACGGGGACCTGTGGACATGTTCAGTTCACAACCCCAGTCTTTAGCAATGGCAACATATTCTTTAATGTCTTTAGTGGTATGACGGATGATACCATAAGTTTCGTCGATTTTGTTAATGTGTACGCCATATTCTTTCCAAGCTTTTTCCAGCAAAGCTTGCATACAGGCCGGGGAGTTAACTGTGGGAACTTCAATTCTGAATTGCGCGCCATCCGGGAAGCGCTTAGTGGAGGTAGGCAGATCGTATCTGTCACCACTGGGCAGGCCTAATTTTTCCAGCTGTTTCCTTGTTTCTTCGAAGAACATCATTACTTCTCTCTCCTTTTTGACTTCCTTATTTTGTTTTAGCTTCGAAAAGCCTATATATTTTAAGCTTTTAGCTCTGAAGCTCCATACTTTTTAGCAAGTTCATTTAACTGCTGCACAACTTCTTCATCCAAAGGAACACCATTTTGTAAATTCTTTTGGGTGTTATTGTGTTCAATTTCACCCAGCATAAAGACGGGGCCACCGTCCACGGAGGGCAGTGCTTTGATCTTCTTAATTACTTCGTCTACTCTGTTTTTAAAGATATTGACATCATCAAATTTTGCTATATCCAGGGCCATAAAGAAGTGTCCTGTTTTAGAGGGACCGCTGTAGTCTGTGATATTTTTCACGGTTCCTGTCATAGTATTTGCTGTTAAAATTCCGCAAAGAATGTCAACGATGAGCGACAGGCCAAATCCTTTAACACCGCCGATAGCTTCCAAACTTCCTTCCAAGGCGGCATGGGGATCTGTAGTCGGTTTCCCGTCTTTATCAAGCGCCCAGCCCAGGGGAATCTCATCACCGGTCAGGGCTGCATAGCGGATTCTACCGCGTGCTGTAACCGTAGTGGACATATCCAACACTATGGGAGGACACTCATTAGCCGGCACAGCAAAGGAGATGGGGTTGGTACCCAATAGTGGGGTTTTTGTCCTAAAGGGTGCCATGGCGGGAGAAGCATTGGTACAGACAATGCCCACCATGTCTTCCTCCAAAGCCAGCATGGAATAATATGCCGTGATCCCGAAATGGTTTGAATTTTTCACAGCAACCATGCCGCAACCGAAATCTTTGGCTTTTTGCATGGCAAGCTTCATGGCATGATGACCTGCCACTTGCCCAAAGGAATTATTGGCATCCATCAGGGCTACGGCACCATTATCCATGAGCGTTTTTACCGGTGCATTGGCCGACATCACACCTGCTTCGATTCTGCCGACATATGTAGGCAGTCTGACGATGCCGTGTGATTTAACTTCCCGGAGGTCACCTACAACTAATGTTTCAGCAATAATTGCTGCACTTTCGGACTCTACACCCACTTTAACCAGAACTTCTTGGGCAAACTGTCGCAGCGTTTCGACAGGGAAATAGTGTTTAGTCAACTATGTCACCTCCTCACTGCCAGCAGCATTTATGTGACAAAGATTACAACTTATTTTTTTAGATGATCAGGTAGCGGAGGTGCATAAGCCCAAACAATCTTAAAGGGTGTATCCCCGGTATTGATAATTTCGTGTTCAACACCGATGGGGGAGAAAATTGCCGTACCCGGTTTCAAATCGTACTCTTTACCGTCACAAATCAGCTTACCTGTGCCCTCAATGACAAACATAGCTTCTTCAGAATCAGGATGTTTGTGCAGAGGAATTCTGCTGCCGGGCTCGGTAACATTTGTGCCCATGGAAATTTGCGTGGCACCAACGGTATGTTCACTGATTAAAATCTTGGAAACGCGGGGTGGTTCTCTTCTTGCTCCTTCAACTTCGCTTTCGTGTACAATTACTCTGTCAGCCATTCTTTCGTCTCCTTTCTTTATAAATTTTTATCCGCCCTGCAGGTACGGGAAAAGCTCAATTGTATCATCCGGATGAACGATACATTTACTTTTTGCTTCCCATCTCCCGTTCCTGACAACGAGCCCGACCTGTTCGGCCGGAATCTGCTGGCTTTCCAAGAAAGCCAACAGCGGCATAGGCTCTTTCAAATCATATTCCATTTCTTTTTCCGGCACATAACTTTTAAGCGTCAGATTGAAGACAATCTTAGCCATGGCTTACTCCACAATAGCTTTATTAATTTCTTCCTCGCTTAAATCAAAGACACTTCCTGTGGGCTCCAGCTTTTCGGTATAGAGAAATTCAGGCAGCTTATCCTGAGCAGGGCTAATACCGGCAGCCAAGTTAAATTCCCGTTCCATTTTAATGGTGTCATATCCTATCTGCCAAATATCATCCACCGACAGTTCTGTGCCAAGCAACGAGTTAACCATGGTGGCTAAAAGTTCCGGCTCTGCAAATAATGGCGGTCTGGCAAACATACATAGACCTAAGCAGTCTAAAGTGGTAATTTTAATCTGTGTATTGCGCGATAAATCTCCCTGCTGGGTTGTGCCTAAGGGATCCACTTCATTGCGCGCCCCAAAGCAGTTTCCGGCAGTATGGTCTGCCCCCATGGGCGAGATGGCATAGGTTACACCGTTACCTTTAAGTGCTCTGGGATCATAACCGGCAAAAGCCTGACCTTTAGCCACAGGAATTCGGCGACAGCCAAGCACTTCCCCGGTAACATGAGCACCATTACCCAAAACCCTGCCCAAGGGCGTGTTATCATAGATTTCCTGGAACAGCTTCACAGCAGCTTCAATATCGCCAAATTCAGCCAGACCCATTTCCATGGCAATACCTAACGTGGCACCCATTTCAATTGTGTCTAAACCCAGGTCATTACAGATATGGTTTAATCTTGCTACATCATCGAGATTAGTCATGCCACAATTGGAACCCAGCAAGGCAATATTTTCATACTGCAAGGTTGAGCAAATTTTCTTGCCGTTTTCATCAGGATAAATATTGCTGCATTTAATGGCACAGCCGTTCATACAAGTCATACCGGTTCTGCCTTCGCCGCCCCGCTTAACAATAGTTTCATACATTGTTTCTCCGGACAGGTTCTCTGCATACTCAAAAGATCCCTGACTAAAATTGCGGGTAGGCAGTGCACCCATGGCGTTAACGGCTAAGAAAATACCGTTGGTACCAACTTTTTGGTTAACATTCTTTACCTTGTCGCTGGTTGCCAAAGCAGTTGTATACTTTCTGGCGGCTGTCACAAAAGCATCGCGATCATGATATTCTACCTTGTTTTCTTTACCGCCGACGGCAACAATGGCTTTTAAGCCTTTACTGCCCATAACGGCACCTAAACCACCGCGAGCAGCAAACTTCAATTCACCCTGCGGATCAGACACAGCCACAGAGGAGGCTTTCAGCATCCGTTCTCCGGCCGGGCCTATACATAGGACAGAGGCACGATTGCCGTATTGTTCCAGCAACTTATTTGTTGTATCATAAGTGCCCAGGTATTTCAGGTCGTCCCTGACTTCCAGCTTAATTTCATCGGGGCTGACGATTAACACATAGGAATGATCGTCTTGCGGCAGATCCTCCACCACAATGGCTCTAATGCCAAGGCGCCCGAGGATCCAACTAAAATTACCTCCCACATTGGCTTCCTTAATGCCGTTAGTCAGAGGGCTTTTTGCGCCGATGGAAGTTCTGCTGCCACTGGAAGCAGGCGTGCCGGCAAACAAACCGTTGGCAACAACCAGTTTGTTAAAGGCGCCCAAGGGCTCACAGGTAGGATCTACTTCGTCCAACAGAATCCGAGCAGACAAAGCTCTTCCTCCAAGGAGCTCATACCCTTTATTGTCTTGGCGGGTGATTTGACCGTTTCTCATATTCACCCTGACAATTTCCGGCATATTAAATCGCTCCCTTCCGTAAATATTTCTTAAATAAATCCGGTAAAAATATGACTGCCAAGATTCTTTTTTACCGCATCGCTACTCTTACCACAAAAAAGCACTACTCTTCCGCTTCAAAAATTGCCTCATTTGGACATGTGTTCATACAGGCGAAGCACTCCATGCACACATCAGGATCAATTTCGTACTTACCGTCTTCGCTTTCGTCGATTGCTCCCACAGGGCAAATTGAGGAACACAGGCCGCAGGCGATACATGTTTCTTTATCAATAACTACCATATTTTTGTCTCCTCTCCCAATTTGTACGTGCAACCCCCGGGCCAAATCCAGCCTGGGGATTGCTTTCTGGTTGTATTTACCTGGTTTGCCAGGACAGGTAAAAAGTCAGTTAAGAAAGTATTTGTTGGGAATAATTTGGATTTATAGTATTATTTCCAGTCCTGCTCTGTCGAGATTCCGTAATCGGAACGAGAATATCAACAGTAAGAGCAAAGCCTGTATTTTAATTTGTCAAAGGTCTAGGAGAAACTTTCACATTCTCGGCGCTACTAACACCAACCCCGGGTGGGCGCCGACAAAAGCGACGGGACAGCAAGCAATGCCTGTGGCTCCTTTGGCAAAACCGGCACTGCTGTCAGGAATTCTGAAATTGATTCCTGAGGCCTCGCCACTTAATGCTTTACAGCTTACTATCCTTCCTCAACCACATCGGAAGTAAAGATTTTAGCCATTTTCACTTTACAAACATCATCGCCGTCAAATTCAATGGGGAGAATTTCCGGCGGCATGCTGCCGTTTAATTCCATGGAATGCATAATGACATTGGCCATAGGACAGCTAAGAGGCTCTAAATTCTTATTTCTCCACTCGTTTTTCACATTTTCCAGAAGACAGCCTTTAATTTTTAAAGTAACGGAGAGGTTATCTTCTTCCATCTCAATTTTTTCGGCAAAACCGTTTTCCTGTAACCAGGCTACTAAACCTTTAAGGTCTTTAAGATCCCCAAGTTCTTTTTGGAAAAATGAAACTCCTACCGTGGTCATACGATAACGGGCACCGCGTCCACGCTCATCGTAAAACTGTTTTTGCGCTTCATAAAACAAAGTGTCTCTAAACTGGTCTAATTTGCTCACGCAAGTCCCTCCTATTCCTTATCCTTGGAGTAATATGGCTGCCCATATTTTTCTGAGAACACCAGATCTTCTAACGGAATTCTGGGTCTGGGTCTCGGAATGCGTGACGGCTGCCCGATAGCAATAATACTAATGGTCTTATACTCCTCAGGAATATCGAAGTATTCGTTCAGTACCATTTCATCCCGCACATCAATGCAGGGAGCAACCAACCAACAGGCACCCAGCCCAAGCGCGGTAACAGTCAGCAACATATTTTCAATGGCTGCAGATGTATCAAAGGGTAAATCCCAAACATCTTTTCTGCCGAAAACAACAATAATGATATCGGATTCGTTAACAAAAGCCGAAACATCACCGGATGTTAGTTTTTTATAGGCTGCCTCTCTTTTGGCTTCATCTTTTAAGCCGGCAAACCTTTTCTGCATTTGTTCACTTAAAAACTCGCCTGTAAACCGTCTGCCACTGCCACGGCGCGATAAATCGGAGAGAAATTTTTTGTTTTTAGCGTCTTTGACCACAATGAAACGCCAAGGCTGTGCGTTTTCTCCGGAAGGAGCCTGCCGTGCGCTTTCTAAAATGAGACGAATGTCTTCCTCGCTTACCTTACCATCAGTATAGTTGCGGATACTTCTGCGGTCATTAACAACCTGCATAAAAGTGTTTTTAACGTCAGACATATCACACCTCAATTTTCAAAGATTTAGTTTCACGGGAAATGCTTGCATAGAGGCATTATGCCTCCATGCAAGCAACTGATTGAAATTAAATCGGATACCTATGGGAGTACAAGCTTCTACCGCCGTTAAAGGGCCCCTTAAGCAGTTCTTCAATAGTTTTCTTGTCTTGTTCTGTAACAACCTCGGGCTCAGGCAGTTTGCCGGGCGGGAAGCGCTCCAGAATATCATTATGCAGTTTAATCAGGTAATCAATTAAGGCTTCCAGACCTTCTTCAGCTTTCTTCGGATCTGCCAAGGTGGGCTTACCAATAACACCTTCAGGATAATTAAGAACTTCCAGACCACCCATACCATACTGGGCATGGCCGGGGATGGGATATTGATAGATGTCTCCGCCCAGGTCCACATGACCTTCGGGGAAGAAGCCCTTGGGCTCTTTCTTACTATCTTCCATATCTTCTTTCTTATTCATTTCCGGGAAGAGAGCCATGGCATAAGAAGCTTCAACTTCATCAGCATGTCTGAAAGGTGTCTCAAACTTGCCGCCGCGCTTCTGGTCTCTCAGATATTTTGCAATAGCTGTAGGCCAGTTCACGAAAGCAATAATGGCCGGCACCTGACAGATTTTACCAAATTGCTGAACAGCGTTTGGAATGACGTATTCTTGTCCATGACCGTTAATCAGAATTTGCTTGCGGAAACCGGCATTCCAGTAACCGGCAATGATGGCGCGTAAGTAAGCAATAAATGTTTCTTCAGGAATGACAATGGTACCGGGCATCCCAATTTGGTTGGCAGGGTGAGAACCGAACCAAATGGGCTGTGAAACTGTGCAGCCTGTTTCTCTGGCCACAATTTCTGCCATTCTGGTTACCAGGAAACCGTCTTCACCATAAGCTTGACCTTTCCCATGATACTCAGTGGCACCAATCGGAATGATGATAATATCATTCTTTTTCAGGCGCTCTTCGACTTCTTTACCCGTCATGTTCTGGAAATAAATGCCGTCGGCCTTATCTAGAGAGCCTTTTGAGTATTCATACTTCAACTTTGTAACCTCCTTTTTAATAAAATCCTTTTTGGGAAATTGATTCCACAGGAAAACATGAGGACATCATTGGGTGAAACTATGAGAAAACTTAAAATTATTATCTTTTTCCCATTAAACTATGCTATACTTATCATACAACGATTCCATTAATTAATCAAATTAATGTTACTAATACCATTTATAACTACAAATTATTAATCGCCTCCCCTTCTTCTTCACTTTTTGGCTTTGCCTATCAAAAACGCCAGTATCCCCTACAAATACTAATAAATAAGGTGGGAACACAATGGAACTACATCAATTGGAATATGTTATAGCATTAGCCAAATATCAGAGCTTTACCCGTGCAGCCAATGAAATCAATATTTCGCAGTCTTCCCTCTCGCAGCAAATTAAGAAGCTGGAGGATGAGCTGGGAGTAAAATTATTTGACCGGACTACCAGGAAAGTTAAACTGACCAATGCCGGTAATGCTTTTTTGACACATGCCCAGAAAGTACTGATGGAAATTAATCAATCCAAGAAAACCATGAAAGAGTATCTTTCCGTTTCGCGGGGACAAATAAAACTGGGAGTACTGCCGGTAATCGGACATTTCCGCATCACAAGTTTGCTGGCAAACTTCCAAAAAAACTATCCGGGCGTAAAAATGCAATTTAAAGAAGGCGAATGCCATGAACTGTTGCAGATGGTCATGGCCTCCAGAGTACATGCGGCTTTTATCAGTGAAGCTTCAGAAAACCCTCATATTAAAATTCACCGTCTTATCAGGGACCATGCGGTACTTGTAGTTAACAGCATGCATCCTTTAGCTGCAAACGAGACTGTTGAACTAGGGGAACTGGCTAAGGAAAAATTTATTGTGGCGCACCCCAGTTCAGGCCTGTACAAAAACTTTACCAAGGCTTGTACCGCGGCAGGCTTTGAGCCGGATATTTTGTATCATTGCAACCAGGTTGAAACTTCTTTAGAACTGGTGAGGGAAAATTTGGGGGTGACAGTTTTATCCTCCCAAGTAGCCCAACGCTACTCCAAGCGCGGCATTGCCATTACGAAAATTCTCCCCGAAATACCACGCCGCATCTCTTTAGTTACTTTAAAAGATACGGAACACGAGCCGGCCGTAAATATTTTCATTAAGTATGCCATTAATTGGGCCAACGATTTAAAGAAGCAAAGTTAGTAAAAAGACGGGGCTAATCCCTGTCTTTTTACTTTTACGGTACAGTTAAAATCTGGTGAGACCTATGACAATATCGGTGTATTTTTCATAAGCTGCCCGCATCAACGGCTCTATCTTTTCATCTACAGGCGGGTATTCTTGCTTAAACTCATCAAAACTTACCAGGTATTTTGATTTAAACTCCGGATACAGGTGAGAAAACTTTTCAATGGTATCTTCTTTTTTGGCTGTTGTTACCGGCTCACCCGCGTTATCATACTTGCCATGCTCCAAGACGTATTCCATAACAGCCACATAATTTTCCGGATTAATATCATTTAAATTCAGGGCTCCCTTATCAAAGGTAAAGTAATAATTTCCTCCCGGAGCCAAAATATCTATGAGCTCTTTGGCTTTATCAATACATTTTTCTTTAGAAGCGTTTTTCAACAGTGTCAGCGGGTAAAAACCGCTTAAAACCATTTTTTTGCCTAATTTATCTTTAAATTTTTGCGGATCGCCGTATTCCATATACAAGCGTGTTCCTTGCGGCAGCTCTTGTAAGTAATCAAGAAAACGTGTCCAGTCACCTTCAAGAAAAATAGACATGGCTTGACCACGCTCTGCACAGATGTGGCAGATTTTATAAAAAGTCGGCCAGTAAAACTTTTCAAAATCTCTATTATTAAGAAAAACAGCCATATGCGTCATAATCATATTACAACCCAAGGGGCTGGTTACTTTTTCCTGACCCATGTGAATTAAATATGGCATAATGGCTTCCAGAGCTTCCAGGAGTTTTTCCGGCTGTCTTTTCATATCTAAAAAGATCTTGGTAAAACCTCTGTGATGATCGGCAATATAATCAAAGGGGACTGCCTGCAGTGCCTGGGAGCCGGCAGGAGGCGTAAAATAACCATACCGCTCAACCATAATGGCATTGGCAATTTCGAACTCCCGGTTCATATCTATAGTTGACAGGGCTGCTTTGGCAAAATTAAGTGACCTGTGTACTTCACCTTGGGCATAACCTTTATTCATGCGCGGCAGGCATACTTCCAGCATAAAATCCAGCGGGTTTTTTATCAGCTCATCATACTCATCAGCCTCCATAAAGGAACGTTCTGGATGCTGGATCATGCCAGTCTTACTCATTTCATTGACTAAAGACTGCTGAAACATCATGGCAATAGGATTGCGGGCAAATCCAAGGGGCAATGTATCTCCCCTGGCCACTTCTCTGCCCTTCTCATAGATGTCCACCAACAGATCCGCCGTATAACTGTATTGGGTTGTCATTAAATCTTTGCCGGCGTATTGGATGTAATACTCTGTTTGCAAACTGTCCTGCACCGGAATTCGATCCGGAATGATCCCTGTATACAAATCTGTATACAATTTTGTCCGATATTCTTTTAGCGCTTTTGCATCCATGAATACACCTCCAGCTCTGCTTTTTTATGGTACTTTTATTAAAAGTATATCTGTCCCCGCCCAGATTATCAAGCCAATATTCTGAAATTTTTGATGTTTCGCCATTTTAGCAGAGTTATCTGCAGAATAATCCCGAAAACTAGCTTTTTAAACAAACTTTCGTCTTTTAACATTTTATTACCGCCTTTAAGGCTCTGACATTTTCTCTTTTTTTGCATACTATAAAACATGATGTGGCGCAAGTATAAACCTTTATTTGAAATTAGTAAACATATGGAGCTTGTGAGCCTGACGGCGGAGATATTAAAAAACGACGGGAAAGGAGATATTTACCGTCTGTTGCAGAAAACAGACCGGGTTACAGGAAAAACGGGGCTGGAGCTGCTGGCTGAAGGCACAAAAGACGCGGATCTTCCTTTTTCCGGCGGCTATATTTTACATCTTGTCCATTTTCACCACCCCTGGAGCCATAGAGGATATTTAAGCAAAGCCAGTTCCGCAGACGAAACAGTGAAAATATACGCCCTGGCCAAAAACAAATGGCAAAACGGTTACAGGCATGAGGCCCTTTACCAACTGGGCCGCGCCCTGCACTTGGTGCAGGATATAAATATCCCCCACCATGCCGGTATAACTGCCTTTAAGGGGCACGGAAAATTTGAAAAATGGCTGACTGTACATGGTCGAAAATATCTCGTCCAAAGCGGTGGTTTTTACCATTGGGAAAAAGTTTTTTTGCACCCTGACGGGAAACAGCATTACGTTAAGGCCAACAACATTTATGACTGGATTGACTATGGCAGCCATCTTTCTTTCCCTTTATTCGCAAAATATTTAGCCCAGGGCAGGGACGACAAAGAGGCATTCCAAGAAATGGCCTCCATTGTCATTCCTCATGTTTTGCGTCTATCCGCAGGTTTCTTAGGCAAGTTTTTCTATGAAGTTAATATATAAATAATAAATATCCGGGGCAATTCACGCAGGAAACACCACGAAATGTGGCTTGAACCATATAGATAGCTAAACACTGCTTCATAGACAAAAAGTACAGAAGAACTCAATTAATTGAGTTCTTCTGTACTTTTCTTTCTACTACTCATCATAATCATCAAAATCGTCCGGCAGACCGCAAGTACCGTCGGCACATTCAATGTCTGCCTGCTGCGGCATCCATTTATCTATGGAGACAGTAGTAATATAACCATAGTCAGTGGCTTTGAAGACGGGACTTGTTTCACCGCCTACCACGATAATATTAATATTTTCCGGATTATGATAAGGCGCAATGAGCTCAGCGGGAGCAGCCTTTTGCCATGTTGCGTAAGGCTCCACGCCCTTAGCCGCTTCTGAACCCACCATCATATCTACATAGTCGTTTTTCCAATACTTTTCCGCCGTCATCTTAATGTTTTCCGAAAAGTGGCGGGCAAAATCTTCTTTGGTGACAAAACCTTGCTTTTCTTTTAAGTCTTTAGCCACTAACGGATCCATAATAATGGTGGCATGTGAATTAATGGGAGGAATAGCACCATAGAGGATATTGAGTTCTTCCATAAGTGAACGGTTGGAAGCAGCTCCGTTACTATTGATAAAAGTCCAGCCTCTAAAAATACTTACTGTGCTTTCTTCCGGTTTAAAACCTTTTTGAACATGGAAAGGTGCCCAGACGCTTCTTTCCTCATTTTCAGCCACGCACATATTATTATATGTGTGGTTGTTACCTTGCGAGCTCCAAAGAGTCTTTCTGGGACGGGCAAAACCCCAGCAGTGGCTCATTAGAGTCCAAGCCCTGCCAATAACCGAGTTTGCCCTGTTCACCGCACTAAAGGCGCCAATGCCTGAATTCATGCCGATCTTTTTCGCTATGGGACCGTTAACAAGAACCATAGATTCAAATGGTGAAGTGGAAGGGACAAGTGCTGACTGACCGGCGGAAGCCAGCGCTAAAATAACCGGGAAGTGTTCCGGTTTAGCCCCGGCCATCACGGCGATAACGGCAATATTAGTAACCGTAGGCTTAATTAATTCTTTTGTATCCACGATATAAATTTGGGCAACTACTTCGTCCGGCGAGGCGCTGGTTCCTGCCAGCATTTTTTCTACCCGCTCCCTGGTAGGAAGAATGATGGGGTTACCGTCTGTCCAACCATTCTCATAGAAAAGGTCCTGTAAGTTTTCCTCTGTATCAGGTCCCAACAAAGTTAATTTACCGCCACCGGAACCGGAGACGGTTTCTTGCGGGATTTCTTTGAGGCTCACCGGTTTCGTCAGCATATCAATTATTTCCTCAATCACCGGTTTGCCGGTTTCCGGGTCAGGGCCAACAATATACTCAGAAAGTGTTTCCGGTGAAGCTCCTGCAACCGGATGTGGAGTATAGATAATCTGTAAAAGTGAACCGGGAGGATCTTGTTCCACAAAACTCTTAAATTGCTGTGTAGAAATGGGGGCCACAGGAATCTGATACTGATCTTCCAAAGTGGCTGTGGAAGCAGCAACTGCTGCAACACAGCCCGGTCACCCCGCAACTCCCAGAACTACAGCATCACCTTTTTCCTTAATTTCATCCCAAAGGATGCGGCTGGCTTCATCTTCCATAAATACATGGCCTGACTTTCTCTTCCTCACAGTTTTCACTGAGGGCATATTCTTTTCAAACCATTTTTGCAGTTGCACCATAAATTGCGCACTGCCGCCAAAACCTGTATCCACCAGGTAAATAGTTCTATTTTCCAGTGAATCTAATCGCTTTGCCAGCGACAACGAAACTTTTGAGGGTCCTGTTAATTTTTGTCCTTCTGCTACCGGACTTAAAACGCTGAGACGAATTTCGTACGTCATTTTCTCCCTCCTCTGCACTGTCGAGTTTATTTTATTGTATTAAATGAGGGTAAAGGACTTCATTAACGTACCATTAATATATTTTATGACAAAGACGCTTCCTGTTTTTCCAGGAAAGAAGGTGAATCAAGGTTGATATAATCCTACCCGAAAAAAAAGCCGCTATGCGGCTTTTTGGGAAAAATTACTTTTGACGTGCCTCCAACGGCAAATATCGCTCATTGCAATGGCCTGTATAAATTGCCCGGGGGCGAAAAATCCGGTTATTTTCCAAATATTCCATTGTTCTTGCCGTCCAGCCGGCGACACGGCTGACGGCAAAGATAGGTGTAAAAAGTTGCGGCTTAAGACCAAGCGCTAAGTAAACTAAACCGGAATAAAAATCAACATTAGGATAAATCTTTTTTGTGTTTCCCAGGCGCACGGCCATTTCCTGCTCTAAAGTTTCAGCAACTTGATATAGCTGCCAGTGGTATGGATTTTCTTCAGACAGCTGTTTCGCCAAAGGACCCAGGATTCTTGCTCTGGGATCAATAGTTTTATAAACGCGGTGGCCGAAACCGGGCACTTTTTCCCGTTTCGCCAGCTTTTCTTCAAGCCATGCCTTTACCTTTTCCGGCTGATCAATTTCCTGCAGCATTTTAATGGCATCCTCGTTGGCGCCGCCGTGCAGCGGGCCGTTTAGAGCGGCAATGCCGGCACCTACGGCAAAATAAAGGTCAGAAAGAGTTGAGGCTACTACCATAGCGGCAAAGGTACTGGCATTCATGCCATGATCAGCGTGTAAAATTAAAGCAACATCCAGAACTTTTTCTTCCCTGGGGGTCGGTCTGCGGCCTTTAAGCATGTAAAGGAAATTAGCAGCATGACTTAAGTCGGGATCAGGCTCAATGGGCCCTTTCCCTTCCCGCAGGCGGGCAATTGCCGCTACAATGGTGGGTAGGGCAGCAATCAGCCGGTAACAATAATCATAATTTTTATCCCTAACGGTGCCCGTGGTATTGCTGGGGCAGTTTTGTTTTGTCTTCTCTTGTGCAAAGCTTTGTTGCAAAAACAGAACTCCCAAACGTAAGGCAGCCATTTCGCTTAACCCTTCAAGTTTAGCGGCAGCAAGTTGTTTTATGGTTTCAGGTACGGATCTAAAGCGGGCGAGCTTTTTTTGATAGGCATGCAGTTCTGTTGCAGCAGGTAAATATCCATGCAGAAGCAGAAAAGATACTTCTTCAAAATTAGAGTAAGCGCAAAGCTCAAAAACATTGTAACCGCGATAGATTAATTCCCCCCTGGTACCGTCAATATAGCCTACCGCACTTTCACAGGCAATGGCCCCCTCTAAACCCGGGCCAATGGTGCAGTTGACGGGCCACTCAACTTTTTCTGTATTTTGTGGTACATTTCCTTTTGCCTTTGCTTCTGCTTTTGCCTTTTGTGCAGCCTCCAAGACCAGTGCCTGTATATCTTTACTTGTCATTTTTCTTTCTTCCTCCCTCTCCCTCAACAACTGCGATATACCTTAACACATTACACCGCCTCTCTTTACGGGCAGCGAATGCTGTTGTTTAATAGCAGTACATAAAGTGTATTTTATACCTTTTTTGCCTAAACATCAATTCTCCCCCCACATAAATCCAGACAAAAAACCTTTCAAAAGGACGGCAAAGTATGATAAATTCCCCATGAACGCCTATACACTTCGCCAACAACATGTATTATAATAGGTATGATGAATTTCTTTTTGCCATGGTGCAGAACAAAAGTAATTTTTTACCTGCTTTGCAAAAAGGCACAAAGTTTCAGGAAAAGTTATGTAAAAATCAGCACAAAACTGGAGGAAGAATATGTCTAAGCAAAAAGCTCCGCTATGGACGAAAACATTTACCTTACTTTTTTTCACCAACATTATTATGTGGTCGGGTTTTTCACTACTTATTTCCACCATGCCGTCCTATATTCTGCATATCGGTGCACCTAAATCTCTCATTGGACTTGTGGTAGGCGTCTACCCTATGGCCGCCCTCTTTTCCCGTCCCATTGCCGGCTATCTTTATGATACCATGGGCAGAAGAACCGTCTTTCTTGTTTCAACTGCTTTCTTTACTTTCTTTACTTTTGGCTATCCCATCGCTAACACAGTTTGGTTTTTAGTCATCATTCGCATTATCCAGGGTCTTTTCTTTGGCATTACCACTACCGGTGCCGGCACCATTATCGCCGATATTGTACCGCCGCAAAGGAGAGGTGAAGGTGTGGGCTATGCCGGTCTGGGTAATACTTTGGCCATGGCCATTGGCCCGGCTGTAGGTATTTGGGTCATGAATACATACGGTTTTTTAGTTCTTTTCTATGCTTCCGGCATTATGATGGTCCTATCTTTCATCATGGCTTTATTTATTGAATATCCTGATATCCCCAGGCAAAAGAAGCAAATCTCTTTGCATAACATCATTGAAAAAGAAGTATTGTCAGTTACCATTATTACCATCATTGTCGGCAGCATTTCCGGCACCATCATGGCTTATGTTATCATTTTCAGCGAAGAAATCGGTATCCCTGCTAACCTGAGCGGCATCCATTTTATCCTTAATGCCATAGGGGTGGCAATCTCCCGGCTTTTTGCCGGCAGGATCATGGACGAAAAGGGACCCAAAGCAATCCTGGTATCCGGACTGGTGATTTTTGGCGTAGGTCTTTTAGCTTTAGCCTTCACCCAGGAAATATTGCTTTATAGTGCGGCTTCCGTGATCCTTGGTCTGGGCAGCGGCATTGTTACCCCCACACTGCAAACAATGGTTATTAACATGGTTACGGAAAAACGCCGGGCTGCAGCCACGGCTACCCAATTGACGGCAGTGGACACCGGCATTAGCTGGGGCTCTATTATCTTGGGCTGGATTGGCGGCATGACTTCCCTTTCCACCATGTTTGTTATTTGTGCCATCATTTTAATTATCCCCATTGCCGCTTTTTATCTATATATCCTTAACGATTATGAAGTTAAAACAGCCAGGGCAATGGCACAAACAACACAGGAAAAAACTATATTACCGACAAATTAAAACTTCTGTAAAAACCATAAAAAAACAGGCTGTGAAATTTTCACAGCCTGTTTTTTTATGGATTATGAAACGAGTTCTTTTACTTTCACTGCAGCACCGCCGGCATCACGGGCATAGGCGTCGGCACCGATTTCATCGGCAAATTCTTGTGTAATGGGAGCACCGCCAACAATAATCTTGAAGCCTGTTAAACCACTGTCTCTGATGGCTTTAACAGTGTCTCTCATGGCGGGCATGGTTGTTGTCAAGAGAGCGGACAGAGCAACAATATTGGCATCAGGATTGGCTTTAATGGTTTCGATGAATTTTTCTTTGGGTACGTCAACACCCAGGTCAACCATTTCAAAACCGGCACTTTCAATCATGAGAGCCACCAGGTTTTTACCGATATCATGCAGGTCACCGGCAACAGTACCAATAATGCATTTGCCTAAAGAGGTGGAAGATTCGCTGGCAAGTTGAGGCTTTAAGACTTCTACACCTTTCTGCATTGCTTTACCGGCAATCAGCATTTCCGGCACAAAAATCTCACCACTGGAGAATTTATCCCCGACTACACCCATGGCTTCGATCATGGTGTCAAGGATTTCTTGTGCGCTATGGCCCCCGTCAAGTGCTTCCTGTACTAAACCGGCAATAGCTTTCGTTTTACCTGCCGCTACAGCAGCATTTACTTCCTGCAGTTTTGACATTTGTTTTTTTCCTCCTTTTTATTATAAGAGTTTTTACTCTTTTATTATTATCACATTTTTTAAGTTAAGCAAAAGCTTTAATTAAAACATTTCTTTACTCATTTTGTCAATGGCGTCATTGACTGCTTCATATACACCCGGATAAACACTCATGGGCAGACCCATGGTTGTACACGGAATGAAGAATTTTGTGCCACAGCTGTGGCAAGCTTTTTCCACAACTTTTTCAATTTCTTCTTTTGTCCAGTCTTCTTTATCCACCAGACCGTTATCAATTTCACCCATAAAGGTAATCTTATCACCGTATTTTTTAATCAGTTCCGGTGTATTGTTGGTGGTCATGCAGCCCTGCCAGATATCTACGCCCATTTCAATCATAAAGGGAACTAAATTGGCGCCATAAGAGTCGCTGTGGTGAATAATTAACTCTACGCCGTTATCTTTACAGTAACCATAAAACTTCTTATAGGCCGGCAGCAGGAATTCTGCGAACATATCCGGTGACAGGAAAGAAGAAATCTGGCTGCCCCAGTCATCATGATGCAAAAGAGCTTCCGGTTTTACATGTTTGATTAACTGTTCGGCGTACCTGATTTTGTAATCGGTAATATATTCAATGAGCTCATGCATGGCTTCCGGTTCTTCGTAGAAATTGATCAAAGTATCGTCCATGCCCATTAAATAGTGCATCTGCTCAAAAATTCCCGGTGCCATAAAGGCTGTAACAAAATATTCATTGCGGTCAACACCGGCAGCCATGTTTTTAATCATGGCCCAGGCTTCTTCCGGTGCTTCCGTGGGAGGTGCCTTAACAACTTCTTTCCACTTTGTAACATCCTTGAGAACTTTATGCTCATCATCATGGATAGGGAAAGAGCCGGGTACGTGCTCAGGCCAGGACATGGTTACTCCCCAACCGTTAACAATTGTGGGACCCCCGCGTTCAGGCTGAGGGCCTGCTAATTCCATTAAAGGATCCCCAAAGACAAGCGCAAAAGGCTCGTATTGTTTGACAAACCTGTCAGGTTTGCCTCCCCGAATAGTTTCCAGCAAATTTTGCCTTTTTGTTAACACATAAACTCCTCCTTCTCCTGGTCTGGATCTTTAAGTATTATTTCTTGCCGCCAAAAACACCTTCCCGGTATTTTGTGATGTATTCCATGCAATACTCGTCTTCGCCCAGTAATGCTTTTGTGGCATAGAGCATACCCATTAAATCTTTATTCAACGGATCAAGAATAAAGCTGTCCATACCTGCATTCATGGCTAAAACGGCAAAGGCCTGGTTAACCAGTCTGCGTACAGGCAAGTTAAAGGAAATGTTACTGACTGCACCCGTAATATGGATGGTAGGATATTGCGCTTTAATTTCTTTCATGACATCCACAATCATATTGACACCGTCTTCAGAGGTGCAAAGCATTTCTACCAGCGGGTCAATATGCAACCGGGAAGGATCAATATTGTACTCTTTAGCTTTTTTCATAATTTCTTCAAAAACTTCCAGGCGTTTTTCGGCGCTTTTCGGTATACCTGTGTCGTCACAAAGAAGCGCTACGCATTCCCACGGTGTATCGGCAATGACGGGGAAAACAGTTTCCACTTTATCTCCTTCCATGGAAACGGAATTAACCATGCCGGGTTTTTTACAGAACTTAATGGCTTCGGCGCAGACACGGGCGCTGGGGCTGTCCACAGCAATGGGAGTATCCGTTACTTCCTGCACCAGATCAATCATCCATTTTAAAGTTTCCAATTCCACTTCCTCGTCAACGGAAGCACAAACATCTATGTAATCAACTCCTGCTTCCGACTGAGCTTTAGCCAGATTACGAATTAATTCTTCGTCTTTTTCGGCAATGGCTTTTCCTACAGACGGGATGGATCCGTTAATTTTTTCTCCGATAATAATCATCTCTCACTTACCTCCATGAATTAAGTTATAGTTTTTAGGTTTTTTCTTGAACCCTTTCTATTTTTTGATATTTTATTTAAGGCATTATTCTTCCCCAAAGCATATTCTCCCCTTTTGCGGGTATTTCCTCCCTAAAATACCGTAATCTGATGAAAAATATTAAAATTATCTTTGTGGCAAATAACAAATTATAAATTTGCCACATCTGTTTAAAGTATCTGCAACATTTGCCGGTTCTAGTCAGAATCTCTAAACAAATAATTACAAATAGCTTGCTACCGGGTTTGTTCATGATTTTATAATTTTCGCAGTCAGTAATTATCATAGAATAATAGTAGCAAGATTTTTCAAAAGGAGGTAACAGACAATAAGTATAGATAAAGGCAGATTAATCTCAATTCTTTATGAGCAAGTTGAAATAGAAAGGGAACGTTTACATGAAATAGCCGTTAAGAACGGTATTAACAGCAGGGAGGCACTGGCACAAAGTAAATTTGTTGACAATATCTTTAACCTCATTAACCGTTTACAGACTACACAAAAAAGCTTCACCAGAGAGCAGCCCGGAGGCCAAACTACTCACCCGGGAAAGGGATGAAAAGCATGCCGATCTGAAAAATCAGCATGCTTTTTGTTTTGCCTGTAAAGTTGAACGCAATTTTAAATGGAGGCGGCAGCTCGGAAAGCAGACATGGTAGCTGTGGCAATATTGCCGTTTCTAATCACTGCATCGCCCACCACATGGACTTCAGTTTCCGGAGCACAGCGCCGCAGGCTGTCGGCAATTTCATATCTGGGCTTCATACCTAAAGCCAAAAGCACTGTGTCGGCAGGAAACTCAACTTTTTCCCCGGTCTTCACATTTTCACAAATGACTGTATTATCGGTGACTTCGACGAGTTTGGTATTGAGATGAATGGGGATTTTATATTCTTCAAACAGGTCCATGAATTCAAATTGCGCACCGCGGGCGGAAGCATAAAGATTTGACAGGTCTGGTGCCATTTCAATTAGCGCCACATCCTTACCTTCACTGGCCAGGTTAATGGCAGTTTCAGCACCTACGGCTCCTGCACCGATAATTACTGTTTTTTCGCCTACTTCAACCAGGCCCATGTCAGCATCGGGTGCCCAGTGCACGTGCGGCTTATCGATGCCGGGCAGTTGTGGGACAATAGGATCGGCACCTACGGCAATAATCAGGGCGTCATAGTTTTCCAGTTCCAAAAGTTCTTTGGTTGCTTCCGTGTTGAGTAAAATCCGTGCCGGGGATTTTTTCGCCTGGATCTGTAAATATCTGAGATAATCCTGCATATCAATTTTAAATTTAGGTGCAGCAGCGGGAACGACATTACCGCCCAGCTGACCGCTCTTTTCATAAAGCGTAACATCATGACCGCGCTCACAAAGTGTCAGCATGGCTTGGATACCGGCAGGGCCTCCACCTACTACGGCAACCCGTTTTTTCACGGGAGCTTTAGTAACTTGCTGCGCTTTAAACATATTTTCATTACCCAGCATGGGGTTGACGGCACAGTTTAATACAGCCGGCACCAGCAGCCTGCCACCGCAGTACTGACAGCGGATACAGGGGCGCCAGTCTTCTTCCTGTCCCAGGGCATATTTACGCGGCATGTAAGGGTCTGCCAGCAGCGGACGGCACATGGCAACAAAATCAGCTTTGCCGCTGGCGATAATTTCTTCGGCCCGTTCAATATTCATAATTGAGCCCACTGTGGCTACCAGTTTGTCCGGGAATGCCTTTTTCACTTTCTCGGCAAAATGGACGTTATATTCTCTCGGCATCATGTAGTTCTGCCACCAGTAGCGCATATATTCCACTTCACCGTGCAAACCGGCGGAAACATGGATAATATCAACTTTATCTTTAATCAGTGCGAGATATTCGAGAGTTTCTTCAAAATGCATCCCGTCGGGATGAATCTCATCGGCGGAAACCCGGAATTCAATCACAAAATCTTCGCCCACACGTTCACGTACCCGGTCAAGGACTTCAATGGTAAAACGGGTTCTGTTTTCTAAAGAACCGCCCCATTTGTCTGTACGTTTGTTATAAAGCGGACTGGCGAATTGTGAAATTAAGTTGCCGTGGCCGCCATGAATCATACACATTTCAAAACCGGCCTGTTTACAACGATAGGCAGCGGCAGCATACTTTTCAATGGCATCTTCAATCATTTCTTCAGTCATTTCAATGGTGGCCAGCGGCTCTCTGCCCTTCCTGGCGGCATTCATTCTTTCAAAGGAAGCAATGATTGAGGAAGGACTCATGGCCCGTTTTCCTGTTCTGTCAAACTGGGAGTCCTTACCGTTATGGTTAATTTCCAAGGAGGGCTGCACACCATAGCCTTTACACATTTCTACAAAATGCGTCAAGGGCAAAATGGCATCGTCTGTACCCAGGTCAAGCTGCCGTTCCTCATCGCGTGCGTCCCTGTGATCAACCACGGAGTTACCGATATGAATTACGGCACAGCCGCCTGCGGCAAAGGATCTAAACATCTCCACAAATTCCGGAGTTACTTTTCCATCTTCACTGGCAAGGTTGGGAGAAGGCGGAGCCATTTCAATACGGTTTTTAAACTGAACACCTCTGATTCTGATTGGTTCGAACACATGCTTGTATTTAGAGCCCATTTTATTCACCCTTTCTGTAGTATTACTTAAGTATTTAGCTTAACTATTCTCTTTTTTATTAATAATTCCTCTTTATCTATGAATTTGATAGCCTGCTGAATGCGTCTTTTCTTGACATACTTAGGAAAGAAAATTA
>ERZ773359.2632-NODE-2632-length-22330-cov-9.883232_pt1 | contig 22330 bp, 17 predicted proteins | sample MGYA00374955_ERZ773359 | MGnify/ENA primary metagenome ERZ773359 (study PRJEB29098, sample SAMN04486028) | biogas fermenter metagenome | study: EMG produced TPA metagenomics assembly of the Biogas fermentation microbial communities from Germany - Plant 4 DNA1...
GGTTCTGCAGTAGCAGCAGGATTACTCTTGAATCTATTTGGGGGTTAAAGATAGATAAAGATTGTAAGATTATAGCATAAAATCTCTAACTTTGTGGACTAAACACAAACATATGTGACAGAATTTTAAAAAAATTATGAATTATTCATAAAGGTTTATAGGAATAGTTAGAGAAAATCCTAAAGAAGCTGTAAAATTAGTTCAGCTTCTTTAGGAAGTTTTGCATTTAAGATCCCTTGCTTTACAGCTGGGAAGAAATCAGGAGGTGAGGGTTATAAAACTAAATAGACTCAACAAATGTTTGCTACTATCAATTCTTTTAATTTTTCTTTCTAATATTTCCATTTTCTCAATATTCTACAAAGATCAATTACAACTAGCCCTTTTTTCATCTGTTATCAATATTGTAATCGTTTCCATTGTGTACATATCTTTGAATAAGAGAATAATAGAATAATAGAACATATCCAGAGGTTAGGCTTTTGGCTAGATAATTATGCTAAGGGTAATTTTATTTATAGCGATGAAAAAGCTTATAAATTGGAAGAGTTTAATTATCTAAAAAATCAGATTACCAAAGTAGGGGAGAAAATGAAGATTTGGCTATACCAAATCCTCAGCGCTCAAGTAAATTTAAAGGAAGTTTCAGACAATCTATATTTAAATTCAAACAAGGCCTTGAATAGCATAGAGGATTTAGATTCCTCGGTAAATGCAATCATTTCTGATATTTCTAGAGCCTCTGCATCATCATCGGAAAATGCAGCCCTTGCTGAAGAATTATTAAGCTCAAATCTTCAGATTTCAGCTAATACTGAGGAGTTTGAAAAAACCACATCTGACTACATGTTGATTATAGAAAAGGACTATAAAAACATTATAGAAGTGCTAGATGAGATAGAAGAAATTGAAAAGATGGCAGATACCGTTTCAAATAGCCTATTGGATTTAAGCAAGTACTTTGAAACTATATTGTCCATGAACGAGATAATATCAGAGATTTCGGAACAGACCAACTTACTATCATTAAATGCTTCTATTGAGGCTGCAAGGGCCGGGGAAGCTGGCAAGGGATTTAGTGTTGTAGCTCAAGAAATAAAAAAATTGGCTGAAAAAAGTGCTACTACTTCTTCGGAAATTAAGAATGAAATTACAGTAATAGAAGAGAATATAAAAGGGCTTTTAAAAGATACAGAAGAATGCATAGAAAAAACTAAAGAAATTAGGGGTAAAAGTTTAGAGGCCAATAAAAGCTTAAAGGATATACAGAATAATGTAGCTGAACTATTTAATTATATTGAACACATTTCCGAAAATGTTGAACAGCAAACCAAGGCTACGGAAAATTTAATTATAAATGTGGAAGAAGTAGCTGGTTTTGTATCGGAAATCGATAGTACCATGCTTGATATCCAACGGAATTTTAGCATGCAAGTAGATGTAGAAAAGGAAAACTTAGAATCTTCCTGCCATATTAAAGATATATCAGCCAATCTAAATGAATTTACACAACATTTTGAGAAGATAATCGATGAATATCTGTTAAAAGCATGTGATATGATTTCAGATATTATATGTAAAAAGGGTCTAGTGGAAGAAGAAATAAATGATTTAATAGATAAGATGAACATTTCAGAAGTATATATTACAGATGAAAGCGGAAAAACAATCTATTCCAATAACCCAATGGGGATTGGTTTTACCTTTACTGACGATGTTCAATCACAAGCCTATGAGTTTTATAAAATATTAGAAAATCCTGAAGCTAGAGTATGTCAAGAATTAAGATTTAGAGATATTGATGGCAAATGTTATAAATTTGTTGGAATATCAAGAAAGGATACAAGGGGAATTATACAATTGGGCTTCGATTTAGAAGATATTACTAATGTAAAATTGGTAGAATATTAAAATCTTTTACTTCGGCAAGGAATGATTTTCAAAAAGGGACAAGGATAGCAAAATATGGTATTGCACCAATAGTCATCTTAAATTAGCTTGTGAAATATTACTAAAATGGATGGATAAGTTGACTAAAATTTTATATTTTTCAGACAAATGCTTTTTTGTTATAATACAAACAACGAGAAGTATAGTTTTTTATTATAACAAAAACGTTTTCATAAATTATAGGGATAATAGGTGGCATGGATATTATTCCTCAATACATAGGCTATATAGTAGGTTACATATAAGATCAAATCCTCTAAAACATTCCACACACCAATTCACAAATATTCTGAATATTGGAACCTTTAAAATAACTAAGGGGGGGTAGTTTTGCTAAGTAAGTTTGAGTATTACAAACCAGATAGCTTGGAAAAGGCTTTATCCTACCTAGAAGAGAACCCAGGAACTAGGATACTAGCCGGGGGCACCGACCTAATGATTTTACTTCGCAGAAATGTGGAGATATGTGACCATCTATTGGATATTAAAGGAATACCAGAGACAAGAATTAAGTCTTATTCACCTGAGGAGGGCCTATTTATCGGAGCATCGATTACAGTAAATGAAATATGCGAGGATGATGAAATACGTAAAATGTTTCCTGCACTAAGTGAAGCCGCCGATAACTTAGCGTCCTATCAAATTAGAAACCGCGCTACTTTAGTAGGAAACATCTGTAATGCTTCGCCAGGTGCTGATTTAGCAGCTCCATTACTTGTATATGATGCAAAGGTTCATGTTGTATCTCTAAAAGGGAAGAGGGTAGTAGATATAAAAGAGTTTTTCACTGGAGTAAAGCAAACGGTCCTGGAGGAAAATGAAATAGTAGTGGGCGTTACCCTTCCAGCTGTAGAAGCAGGAGATACCAGTGTGTATTTGAGAAAATCTCGTATTAAAGGACACGATTTATGTAATGTAGGACTAGCACTACGCCTAACTTCAGAGAAGAAATTGTTAATGGCTATAGCGGCAGTGGCTAAAACACCTTTACGCCTAACTGAACTGGAGAAGTCAGTAGAAGGCAAGGAAATAACTCCTGAATTAGCTGAGTGGATATCAGAAGAAATCAAAAATTATATGAGTCCTAGACCTAATAGTGTACGTTCCTCAGCAGAATATCGCTATCATATTGCGGGGGTATTAGTCAAGAGGGGGTTAAAAAAACTTATAGAAAAGGAGGCTAATTAATATGTGTAATCACAACAAAGAAAGAAGTTGCTTTGAATATGTCGACTCACAATTGCCTCGAGTGCCACTGGAGCTAGTAGTAAATGGAGAGAAGGTTTATGAGTTAATAGATCCTACCATGACACTTTTAGATTTCTTGCGTCATAATTTGAAACTGTTTGGTGCAAAGGAAGGTTGTGGAGAAGGAGAATGTGGTGCTTGTACAGTCATTATGAATAATAGAACTGTAAATTCATGTCTGGTATTGGCCGTAGAAGCACAAGGGGCAGAAATACTTACCGTTGAAGGTTTATCTAAAGATGGAGAACTTTCTATTCTACAACAGGAATTTATTAAGTATGATGCTTTGCAATGTGGATTCTGTACTCCGGGAATGTTGATGTCGGCTAGGGCTTTGCTTGATAGAAATCCAAATCCGACGATTGAAGAGGTTAAGGAAGCAATATCAGGCAATTTCTGTAGGTGTACTGGATATGAGTCTATTATCAATGCAGTCTTGTCTGCAGCTAAACGGGAAAGGGAGGAGTTGAGATGATGGATAAAAAGGAATTTAGGCATGTAGGCAAACCTTTAGATAGAGTAGACGCTGTAGAAAAAGTGACTGGAAAGCCTATTTATGTCCACGATATGGAGCTTCCAGGAATGCTTTATGCAAAGGTTTTACACTCTCCGTATGCTCGTGCTAGAATTAAATCTATTGATACTTCTGCTGCAGAAGCCCTTCCAGGAGTTAAAGCAGTTTTAACTGGGAAGGATACAGACCATAAAATAGGATTATACCTAGTGGATAAAAGAATAATTGCTAGTGATATAACCAGGTATCAAGGGGAAGTAGTTGCAGCTGTTGCAGCAGTTGATGAAGAAACAGCAGAGCGTGCAATTTCCTTAATTGAGGTTGAATATGAAGAATTACCAGCTGTTCTTACCATAGATGATGCTTTAGAAGGAAAAATATTAGTTCACGAGGATATAAATGAATTAGATGGGGGAGGAGTGTTTTTCCCACAAAAGGATTCCAATATTGCTAGCTGGAACAAGACTATAGTAGGAGATGTGGAAAAGGCCTTTGAAGAAGCAGATTTGGTAGTTGAAAGCGAAATGTATTTGCCAGCAGCAGCTCACACACCCTTAGAAACCCATGTTGCTATAGCGCAAGTAGACCCCCATACTGGCAAAATTAAAATCTGGACATCAGCTCAATCGCCCTTTGCTGTAAGACAATTGATGGCTAAATCTTTCGGAATGTCTGAATCGGATATTCAAGTAATTGTACCTAGCATAGGCGGAGGATTTGGTGGAAAGGCAGGAGTTCATCTTGAGCCATTAGTAACCCTACTTTCAAAAGCTTGTAACGGAAGGCCTGTTAAATTACAAGCCACTCGAAGAGAAGAATTTAACCAGTTACCATCAAGGGCAGCTATGCGAAGCAGGATTAAGACAGGCGTTATGAAGGACGGAAAGATCATAGCCTTTAAAGCATATTATGACTGGGATAGCGGCGCATACGCCGACTATGGTGCAAATGTTGGAAGAACTGCTATTTATTCTGGAGCAGGTCCGTATGAAATTCCTAATGTTGAAATACATTCTCGTACACTATATACCAATAAGGTATTTAGTACAGCATATAGAGGCTTTGGCCATCTAGAAACCCACTGGGCTATAGAAAGACAGATGGATATTATAGCACAAAAACTGGGAATGGATCCCTATGAGTTACGCATGAAGAATGTGTTAGCCCCTGGAAAACGTACTGTAAGTGGAGAAATCGTTACCGAATCAACAGGAAGTCCAGCAGATTGTCTAGAAGCTGTAGCAAAGGAAATCAATTGGACAGGTTATCAAAGCGGAGAGGAGCGTAAGGCCCAGCTGAAAACTGGTAAAGTTAGAGGAAAAGGTATTGCCCTATTGCAGAAAGCGCCTTCTATGCCAACTAATACTGCAACTTCTGTAATAATGCAAATGGACGGTGACGGAAAGGTTAAGGTAATGATAGGTGCAATAGACATGGGGCAGGGTGCTAATACGGTAGTGGCTCAGATTGCAGCTGAAACATTAGATATACCGATGGAAGATGTAGAAGTAGTTTGGGAAACCGATTCCGATAAGCACCCATACGATTGGCAAACCGTTGCATCTAAGTTTACACTAATGGGAGGAAATGCAGTAATAAGAGCTGCCAATGATATGATCAACCAAATGAAAGAGGTTGCAGCTCAAGTATTCAGATGTAATGTTGATAAGTTAAGACATAAAGACGGCCATATCTACCATGTACACCACCCACATAAGCGTCTACCATATAGTAAACTAGCAAGAGGTTATATCTATGAAGATGGTACTGCCATTGGTGGAGTAATAATCGGCCGTGGTTCCTACATTGCTGAAGGATTAACCTTCCTTGATCCAGAAACTGGTCAGGGATTACCAGCTCTGTCCTGGACCTTTGGTGCCCATGGAGTTGAATTGGAAGTAGATGTGGAAACTGGAGATATCCATATATTAAAATTTGCATCTGCTTTTGACGTAGGAAAGGTGATAAATAGAAAACTAATCGATGGGCAAATAAAGGGTGGAGTAGTACAGGGTATAGGTTCGGCTATATCTGAAGGAATGAAATTCGATGAAAAAGGTAGATTGAGAAATCCATCCTTTACAGATTATAAAATACCAACGGCCATGGATATTCCAGATGAAATGGTAGCTATATTCATAGAAAATCCAGAACTTAATGGGCCTTATGGCGCTCGTGGAGTAGCAGAACACCCTATGATTTCAGTCCCTTCCGCTATAGCTAATGCCCTTTACGATGCTTTAGGAATTAACTTCTACCAGCTACCATTATCCCCAGAAAATGTTGCTTTAGCAATTGCAGAACATATGAAAGATGAGAAAATCAACTAAATGCTCCTAAAACAAAACTTTAGACAAATACACACCTAGTTATGACCTAGGTTGTAACTAGGTGTTTTTTTAAAGTATTTGTATAAAAAATGAAAGGAGTTGTGTAAAATGGCAGACGTGAACAAGAACGCAATTACGGATGTCAAGAAACTCTCAAAGGGGAAAGCGTTAATTTTAGGGTTGCAGCATGCCTTCACCATGTTTGGGGCTACGGTTTTAGTACCTATTCTTACTGGTTTAGACATCTCAGTAGCTCTCTTCATGGCAGGAGTGTGTACCTTGATTTTCCACGTCATTACCAAGTTTAAAGTTCCAGTATTCTTAGGCTCATCCTTTGCTTTTATTGCGCCCATTTTATCCGTTGCTGCAATAGGTGGAGCAGATGGACTTGCATATGCAAGGGGAGGCTTAGTAGTAGCAGGATTATTTTACTGTGTTGTTGCTTTACTTATTTATAAGTTTGGTATAGAGAAAGTGGTTAGTTTCTTCCCAGCAATAGTGACTGGACCCATAATCATGGTAATAGGACTTACACTTGCACCCACAGCAGTTAATATGGCTGCAGAAAACTGGTTTTTAGCAATCGTTTCTTTCCTTGTAGTCTTAATCGTAAACATCTATTCTAAAGGCTTCTTACAAATTATTCCCGTAATCACAGGCTTAATAATTGGTTATATAGTGGCAATTATAACTGGAAATGTTGATTTTACTCCTATTATGGAAGCTTCCTGGGTAGGATTACCTAATTTTGAGCTACCTAAGTTTAGCTTGGAAGCCATCTTGATAGTTGCTCCAGTTGCAATTGCTACAGTAGTAGAGCATATTGGAGACGTTATAGCAATTAGTGCTACTGTAGAGAAGGACTTTATGGAGGATCCAGGTTTACATTTAACTATGATTGGAGATGGAATAGGTACTTCTCTTTCAGCAATGTTCGGAGGACCAGCTAATACTACCTACTCAGAAAACACTGGGGTATTGGCTTTAACAGGGGTGCACGATCCTTTAGTTATGAGATTGGCAGCTGTCTTTGCAATTATACTTGGTGGAGTTCCTAAGCTGGCAGCATTGATAAGTACCATTCCTTCAGCAGTTATTGGTGGTATATCAATAATCTTATTCGGAATGATAGCTTCAATTGGAGCTAGAACCCTTGTAGAAAATCAAGTAGATTTCACAAAATCAAGGAATCTAATAATAGCGGCTACTATCCTAGTATTAGGATTAGGTGGAGAGGCAGTACCAGGTGGAATGGCATTGGCAGCCATAATAGGAATTGTTATGAACAAGATCTTACCTGAGTAAGATCTTGTTCATCCAAAGCTTAATTTTGCATAGAAAATATTACTTAATCCCTACTTTTTAATGTAGGGATTAAGCTTATTTTTCTATATATTTATTATATAATATAAAGTATCACTATTCAAACTAGCAACGAGGTGATATTTTGCATAGGTATTCAGGTATAACAGTAAAAGAACTATTAAATATTGAATCAATGAAAGGCGCTAAGATATTAGCAGGAGAAAAGGGCCTAAATAAAAGGGTAACCAAATTAAATGTAATGGAAGTACCAGATATCATAGATTGGGTGGAGGAAGGTGAGTTTTTACTTACTACCGCTTTTTCTATAAGGGATAGACTGGATGAACTAGAAGAATTAATAACCCAATTGAACAATAGGGGGCTAGCAGGGATTGGAATTAAGACAAAAAGATACATTGATGAAATTCCAAGGGCTTGTATAGACAAGGCAAACCAGTTAGGATTTGCTATAATTGAGATTCCCTATGATGTTTCCTATTCCGATATCCTAGTTGAAGGATTGGCTGAAATTGTAAATGCTCATGCCAGTACCCTTCATAGAATAAACAATATTCAGACTAAGTTAATAAATGTAATGCTTAATGGAGGGGGGCTAAAGGAGATTGCCAACGCCATTCATAATAGTATGGATGGAAACTCTATAGCAATTAAGGACTATATGTTTGAAAAATGTGTGTTCCTGGGTGATGAATCTAATAGGAAATTTATTGAAGATGTAGTTGAAACGGTTAGCTTAATGAGAAAAAGGCCACAGGGCAACCACATAAACTCATACTCATCCTTTGAGACAATAGATGAAATAGCTGGTAGGGAAATAAGAAGGACTATGGTTCCCATATCATCAGGGAGCGTAGAATATGGTTGTATGTTCATTTGGGAAGATAAAAAAGTTTTGTCACCATTAGAAAGAACTGCAATAAAGGCTTCAACTCCCATCATTGCTTTAGATATATATAAGAATCTATCCATATTTGAAATAGAGAGCAAGCAAAAAATTGAATTCTTTGAGGATTTGTTTTCAGGAAGCGAGAGTAGGTTTAATAAGGCTATAGAAAGAGCACCGTACTTTGAATTTGATGCTAATTTGAGCTATTCAGTTATAATAATATCATTTAATGAGGATGAAAGGATAGAAAGGTATGACTTAAATAATTCTACCCATATTCAAAAGATAAAAGTAAAACTTCTCAATATTATACAGAGGATCAGTAAAACCAGTGGTCAAAATATAACCTGTGCAACTAAAAGCAACAGCGTAATCGTTCTTTTTGGTTCAAATCCAGATTTAAACGAGAGAATTGTTAGACAGAGTATTAAATATTTTTGTGAAGAAATACTGGATTCTATCAAACATGAATACTTTAGGGATGATGTCTACATTGCTATTGGAAGAAATTATACAGATGCAAGGGAAGTTTGGAAAAGCTATAAGGAGGCTAGTAGAGCCATTGAATACCAAAAGCGTACCTCCAGTTCAAGGATAATCTACTACGATGACTTGGGTATATACAGAATTCTTTCCTTTGAAGGTTTGCAGCCAGAGTTAGAGCAGATCTACAAGGAAACATTAGAGCCCTTAGTAATGTATGATATGGAAAGAGGCACAGATTTGGTCTTGACATTGAATAAATATTTTGAGTGTGAAGGGAATTTAAAGGATGTTTCGGAAAAACTTTTTATCCATTATAATACCGCTGTTTATAGATTGCAGAGGATAAAAGAGATAACAGGAGTAGATTTTGATGATTATAACGATAGGCTAAATCTTCAAATAGCTTTAAAGATACTGGAAATGTATGATAATGATGATAATTAAATGGTTTTAAGGGATTGTTAAGGAAGTGTTAAAGAGCAAATATTTGGTGAATGTTCACAAAACCATATCTGAATATTCATATACATTAGATAAAGAAATTGGTCGCTAAAAATGGTATTATAAAATTGAAATAAATTTAGCACAGAGGATATGGTCTTATGGAATGTTCACACATCTGTCACGGCCTATACAAAAGATTGTTAGTTGAGGATTTTACAGGTATTGTACATTCAGTTTTTAATAGTAGTTTCAATGTGTTAGATGATAACCAGCAGCTGATTACATTTCTAAATGCTAAAAGACCCATGTCACCTAATTCTATTAAAATTGGTGAAAACGTTTCTTACCACAGTTTAGGTATTAAACCTAAACAAACCGTATACTTTTCAAGGGAAATTGTAGAAGTAAAAGATTCAAACATAAAATTCTTTTTAAAAGAGTCAGAATTGTGGGAAAAAGGCCCAAACCTAAGCTTTCGTAGAGACAATAAAGTCAATATTTTAACGAAACTGAATAGAATGGGGGAGATTCTATCCAAGGAAGGCAAGAAGGATGGAATTTATCCCCTCATAGGGAGTTTAGAAAACAGCTTAGAAGGTTTAGAAGTTTTATTTGACTCTAATCATACTACAAGCAATCGGGATGATTTTATTAAGCAACGCTTCATCAAATTTATTGAATCCTATATAGAAGAAGACTTGGTTAAACTTTCAAAAAATTCTGTAGATATCATAGGATATGGAGTAGGCCTTACCCCTTCCATGGATGATTTTTTATCAGGCATCATGATTTCCAGAATATATCTTTCCTATTACCTTGGCCTTAAGATGGTATATGCATATAAGATAAATGAAGCAATAATTAAAGAGCTTAATAATAAAACCACCATGGTCAGCCAAGAGCTGCTAAGGTTTTCATCAGTGGGAGAGGCCAACGATTATGTCAAAGACCTTATGGTTTCATTTTTAGGAATATCTCCTATGAAAGTATTCATAGATAACTTAGAGAAGGTATTGAGTATAGGAGAAACTTCTGGAACAGATATGCTTCTAGGAATATATATTGGAAGCCGGATTATCTTAAATAGCTTTTAGGAGGTGCGCCATATTGAGCAAAGTAATTTATGAAATAAGGAAAAATACCTACTACGATTCAGTTACCCTAATGCTCATTTCAAAGGAAGTTGAAAAGATAGAAGGAGTTCATGAAGCCCTGGTTGGAATGGGCACAGATTTAAACAAGGAATTAGCTGAGAAATTAAACATATTAACCGACGAGATTAAAGAGATTGGACCGAATGATTTTTTCATAACGCTATTGGCAGATGAAAATGTGCAAATAGAGGATATTGTAAAAGAAGTAGATAGAATGCTTACCGAAAAGAGAAAGAATAGTGACTCAGATTATATGCCACCTACTTTAAATTCAGCTTTGGAAAACCAGCCAGAATCTAATATGGTTTTAATATCCGTAGCGGGAGAATATGCAGCAGATGAGGCAAGGAAAGCGTTGGAAAAAGGCCTGCACGTTATGATTTTCAGCGACAATGTTTCCATTGAAGATGAAAAAGAGCTGAAACAACTGGCTGTTGAAAAAGGCTTATTAATGATGGGACCAGATTGTGGTACGGCAATTATCAACAACGTACCCTTAGCCTTTGCGAATGCGATAAATAAGGGGAATATTGGAATAGTAGGTGCTTCTGGTACAGGAACCCAAGAAGTTACAGTTGTTATAGATAAGTTAGGCGGCGGAATATCCCAAGCAATAGGTACGGGAGGAAGAGATTTACACGAGGAAGTTGGTGGACTTATGATGCTTCAAGGGATAGAAGCATTAAAGGACGATCCTAACACAGAAGTTATAGTATTGATTTCAAAACCACCTGCTGCCAAAATTGCAGAAAAGATTCTGAAAGCTGTTGAAGGCATAAAAAAGCCAGTAGTTGTAAACTTCATAGGCGGAGACAAGGAAACCATTGAAAAATACGGAGTATATGCTGCAACTTCCTTAGAGGATACAGCAAGGAAAGCTGTGGCCCTTTCTAAAGGTATGGATGTAAAGGATTTTGAAGGTTTCGACTTAAGTGATGAAGAGATAGAAAAAATAGTGAAAGAAGAAATAGAAAAGATGGACAAAGATCAAAAATACTTCAGAGGTCTATTTACAGGAGGGACACTGGCAGAAGAGGCTATTCAAATCGTAAGCAAGGCAGTAGGACCGATAAATTCAAATATTGCATCTAATCCTGAATTAAAGTTAAAGGATGTAAACAAGAGTGAAAAACATACATGTATAGATTTTGGAGAAGACGAATTTACCGTAGGAAAACCTCATCCTATGATCGATCCTTCAACTAGAGCAGAGCGTATAGTACAGGAAGCAGCAGATGGTGAGGTAGCAGTAATACTAATGGACTTCGTATTAGGTTATGGAGGACATGAAGATCCGGTAGGAGAAACTTTACCAAAGATTATGGAAGCTAAAGAAAAAGCAGAAAAGGCTGGAAAACACCTATGCATTATAAGTTCAATCTGTGGTACGGAGAGAGATCCACAGGATATAGTTGAATCCCAAAAGAGATTAGAAGAAGCTGGAGTGATAGTGATGCCAACAAATGCACAGGCAGCTCGGCTGGCAGGTTTAATTCTTAAGGAAATTACAAATTAGGAGGGAAAAAGATGTCCAATATAAACAAACTTTTCAATAGTGAATTAAAAGTAATCAACATAGGACTAGAAAAATTTTATCAAGACTTAAAAGAACAAAAGGTGCAGGTAATCAATGTGGACTTTAGACCTACAGCAGGGGGAAATAAAAAGATGGCATCACTCCTATCAAAATTAATGTAAATTTAACATTAAAGGGGGAATTAGAATTGGTAGCAGAAAAAATTAACAAAGCTAACGAAGAAGCTGTAAAAAGAATGATGAGTGCTCAGCCAACCTTAGTTGGTATTGGTACAGCAGGAAAAGACATACCAAATATGACTAAAAAGACCATATTGCATGCTGGACCACCAATAACATGGGATAAGATGAGTGGGCCATTAAGAGGAGCTGTTATCGGAGGCCTAATTTATGAAGGATTAGCATCTAATGAAGAAGAGGCAATTGCTTTAGCAGAATCTGGAGAAATTACCTTCGATTCATGCCATCACCACAACGCAGTAGGTCCAATGGCAGGAGTTGTAACCTATTCCATGCCAGTTTGGATAGTAGAAAATAAGACCTACGGAAATTACGCCTATTGTACCCTAAATGAAGGTTTAGGAAAGGTATTACGCTTCGGTTCATATGACCAAGAAGTAATAGATAGGCTAAAATGGATGGAAAATACACTAGCACCAGTATTAAAGAGTGCCTTAGAAATAGCAGGGGAAATCGATTTAAAAACTATGATCGCACAAGTCCTTCAAATGGGAGACGAAGGCCACAACAGAAATAAGGCTGGAACCTCCTTACTAATAAGAGAACTTGCTCCTTATATAGTTCAAACTGATTTTTCTAATGAAGTAAAGGCAGAAGTATTAAAGTTCATGCACAGCAATGATCACTTCTTCCTAAATCTATCAATGCCAGCAGCTAAATGTTCAATGGATCCATTAGAGGACATTAAGTACAGCACAATAGTGTATACTATGGCACGAAATGGAACGGAATTTGGAATTAGGGTAGCAGGATTAGGCAATAGATGGTTTACTGCACCAGCAGAAAAGATAGATGGACTATACTTCCCAGGCTATTCAGAAAAAGATGCCAACCCAGATATAGGAGATAGTGTAATAACTGAAACCTATGGAATTGGTGGATTTGCTATGGCATCTGCTATACCTATAGTTCAGTTCGTAGGAGGAACACCACAAGATGCAATCAACTACTCCAAATCCATGTATGAAATAACAGAAGCGGAAAACGATACATACAAGATACCCGTTCTAGATTTCAGAGGTACTGCCACTGGTATAGACATTAGAAAAGTAGTGGACACTGGGATACGCCCAATTATAAACACAGGAATCGCTCATAAAGACCCTGGTGTAGGCCAAGTAGGAGCTGGCTTAGTAAGACCACCTATGAAATGCTTCGAAGATGCTTTAGAAGCTTTTGTAAAAATGCTAGAAGAGGAAGGGGTAGTTTAATAGCTCCTATCCTTTCATCAAGCTAATAGAAAATATTATTAAATTATTAAAATGAGGAGGAATGATTATGGACCTATTGAAAAACTGGGATAAGGTTAAAATGTATGATTTAACTCAACCATTGAGCCATTTAACACCACCATGGCCAACTTATGAACCATTACAAATTAAATTCTTCAAGAGATTATCACCAAATGGCGCCAATGGACAATTGATTACAACTTCAAACCACGTAGGTACTCACTTAGATGGACCATTACACTTTGATACAGCTGGAAGAGATATAGCATCCTTAGAGCTTGACAAATTAATAGGCCCAGGAGTTGTAGTAGATATATCAGACATAGCTGAGGACTATGGTATCTATACTCCAGAAGACATAATGGAAAGAGTAGAAGTTAAAAAAGGAGATATATTGATAATTAATACTGGATACCACAAATATGGCTGGGACCAACCAGAAGCAGACGAAAAGAGATACATGGTAAGACACCCAGGACCATCAATGGACTTTGTTGAGTGGGTAAAAGAAATGGAAATTAAGTGGATAGGTGTCGATTGTGGTTCTGCAGACCACCCAATGAACACTAAGATCAGAGATTGGGAGCCAATGGAAGCAAAAGCAGCTGATAAATACATGAGAGAAAAATATGGCAAGAGCTTAGACGAAATGTATCCATGGCCAGAAGCATATCAAGCAATGCATATACAAGTATTCCCTAAACCATATGAGATAATCCATGCTGAAAACCTTGGTGGAGACATCGATAAAGTATTAAATAAGAGACTTATAATTGGTTGCTTCCCATGGAGATTCGTAGGTGGAGAATCATCAATTTGTAGAATAGTAGCTTTTGATACAGAATAATAAGAGTAATAATTGGAGTGATCCTATGAACTTACCGTTAGAAGGTATTAAAGTCTTAGACCTTACAAGGGTATTAGCCGGACCATATGCAACTATGATACTAGGGGATTTAGGAGCAGATATAATTAAGATAGAGATGCCTGTAAAGGGTGATGACGCAAGACACTTTGGACCCTATGTAAAAGATGAAAGTGCATACTTCATGAGCCTAAATAGAAACAAAAGAAGCATAACATTAAATCTTAAACACCAAAAAGGAAAAGAGCTCTTTTTAAAAATGGTAAAGAAAGCCGATATAGTGGTAGAAAATTATAGACCAGGCACTATGGAAAAGTTAGGACTAGGCTATGATGTATTGTCTGAGATCAACCCAAGTATTATATATGCAGCTACTTCTGGATATGGCCATACTGGTCCTTATAGCAAGCGAGCTGCCTATGATGCAGTCGTACAAGCTATGGGTGGAATAATGAGTATAACTGGGGAAAAAGGTGGCAAACCTACAAGGGTCGGAAGCTCTATAGGAGATATAACGGCCGGATTGTTTACTGCAATAGGTATTCTAGCAGCCCTTAACAATAGAAATCAAACGGGTAAGGGACAAAAGGTTGATGTAGCCATGTTGGATTGCCAGGTAGCAATTTTAGAAAATGCTATTGCTAGATATGTAGTAACAGGAGAAGTACCAAAGCCAGGTGGAAATAGGCATCCATCTATAGTACCCTTTGAGCCTTTTGAAACTAGCAATGGAGAGATAATGGTGGCAGCAGGAAATGATGCACTATGGGCAGCTTTTTGCAAGGTAATTGGTAGGGAAGAATTAATCGAAGATGAGAGATTCAAAACTAACCCATTAAGAAATGAAAACTACGACGAACTAAGGCCCTTAATAGCAGATCCAATGAAAGAAAAGACTACAGAAGAATGGCAACACTTGTTAGATCAGGCTGGGATACCTAATGGACCTATAAACACCATAGACAAGGTAATAGAGGATCCACAAGTATTAGCTAGAGAAATGATAGTAGAAATAGACCATCCTGTGGCTGGTAAACTAAAGGTACCAGGCATACCCATAAAATTCAGCCGTACTCCAGGAAAAATTAGAAGAACCGCTCCTCTTTTAGGAGAACATACAGATGAGATATTAAAAGAATTACTGGATATGGATAGTGAAGAAATCCAAAGACTAAAAAATGAAAATGTATTTTGAAACTTTAGGCTGTTACAGCCTAAAGTTTTAATTTATTCAGAGTATATATGAATTTACAATGGACAATGCTTAATAGGGGAGGTAGATCCAATTGAAGAAAATAGTTATTGCCTTAGGTGGTAATGCACTACAAGATGGCAATAAGGATGCCACAGCTGAAGCTCAGCTAGAAATAGTAAGGGAAACTGTAAAACACTTGGCCGATATAATAGAGGATGGAAACATGGTGACTATAACCCATGGTAATGGCCCTCAAGTGGGCAGAATAGTCATTCAGAATGAGCTAGCCAGTGAGGTCACCCCTGCTATGCCTTTCGATGTATGTGGAGCTATGAGTCAAGGGATGATAGGTTACCACATGCAACAGGCCTTAGGCGATGAAATGAGAAAAAGGGGGATTAAAAAACCAGTTGCTACGGTAGTAACACAAGTAGTGGTAGATAAAGAGGATCCAGCCTTTGAAAAGCCTACTAAGCCTATAGGACCATTTTATTCCAAGGAGGAAGCTGATAAAATCAGCCAAGAAAAGGGTTATAAAATGATAGAGGACTCGGGAAGAGGCTATAGGCGAGTGGTAGCATCCCCACAGCCAAAAAGGATTGTAGAAATTGAAACCATAAAAACTCTAATTGAAAAGGATAACGTAGTGATTACTGTTGGAGGAGGAGGAATACCAGTAATAGAGGAAGAAGGCATGCTAAAAGGTGTGGCGGCAGTAATCGATAAGGACTTGGCATCACAGCGGTTGGCAGAGGATATAGATGCAGATATTTTAATAGTGTTGACTGCCGTTGAAAAGGTAGCCATTAACTTTGGAAAGCCTAATCAAAAGAACTTGGACAGGGTAAGTACTGAAGAGATGAAAAAGTATGCTGAAGAAGGCCATTTTGCCCCTGGAAGTATGTTGCCAAAGGTGTTGGCAGCAATTAGATTTGTGGAATCAAGGCCAGGAAGAAAGGCCATAATAACATCTTTAGAAAAGGCTAAAGATGCAATCAAAGGATTGAGCGGCACTATAATTGAATAAAATTAAAAGCATAAAACCATATGAAAAAAATCATATGGTTTTATGCTTTTATAATAGGTGGTTTTCTATGCTTTGTTATCTGTTCAAAAGCGTATCCAATTTCTAATAAAATCGGCTCATGCCAGGGTCTACTTAAAAATTCAATTCCCACAGGTACTCCTATAGGAGCGGTATCCGTTGGTTCTGTAAAGCCAGCAGGCACTACGATTGATGGGAATCCTGTCACAGAACCTAATACTCCATTTCTATCAACCTGTTTTTCTCCAACCTTTACTACAGGGCGTTTCTGATGTGGATATACGATTGCATCTAAATCATACTTAGCCATAATCTCCATAACCTTATTCTGTGTCTCCATTCGTCTTATTAGGCGTTTATTATAAATCTCTGTACCAACATCCAGGGTTTGAGCATACTTAATATTTTCCTCAATGCCTTCATGGTACTTTCCAGATTCAATTACATCCTTTAGTGAATGTATGTCCGTTTTACCCCCTAGTCCCTCTAAATATGCAGATAGATGGGCTTTTAGTTCATGAAGATGAACGCTAACTTCTCCTACTAGTTCATCGGAATCTATATTTTCCTCAATGTCGATTAAGACAACTCCATTTTCCCTCATGACATCTAGATTTTTGGATATAATATGGTTTACCTCCTTGTGGACATCTTCAGTTCCGAAAAAGCTGTGAAGGATTCCAACTCGTTTTCCTTTTAATCCATCTTCATTTAAATAAGAGGTATAAGTTGCTGGAATCTTCCCTACTGACCAAGCAGTTGCAGGATCCTTTTCATCGTATCCAGCTATAATGTCTAATACCTTGGCAGTATCTTCAACTGTCCGCATTATTGGTCCAGCAGTATCCTGAGTTAAGGAATAGGGTACAATTCCACTTCTACTTATAAGCCCTATTGTAGGCCTTAATCCAACTAAACTACAAGCGGATGCTGGAGAACGTATAGAATTTATGGTGTCCGTTCCTATACCGATAATTCCGAAATCTGCTGCAATACCTGCTGAAGTTCCGCCGCTTGAGCCTCCAGGGGTTCTGGTAAGGTCATAGGGATTTAGGGTTTGTCCTAAAATGGAACTGATGGTTTCTCCCCAAACTGCAAATTCATGTAGATTTACCTTGGCTAGAATAATAGCTCCTGCTTCCTTTAACTTTCTTGTGATAAAAGCATCTTCTGAAGGGATGACTCCTTTTAAGGCAATTGAACCAGCAGTTGTTGGCATATCTATATCATCTACGTTATCCTTCAACAGTACTGGTATTCCGTGCAAGGGTTTAGTAATTCCAGACTGTTGAAACTCCCTATCCATTTCTTCAGCTATCTTTAAGGCTTTAGGGTTGATCATGATAACGGAATTTAAGCTGGGGCCAATTTTGTCGTATTTATTAATCCTTTCTATATACATTTGGATTAATTGGGTGCAGGTTAGCTTTCCTTCTTTCATAGCCTTATGTACAGAAGAGATAGTCGCACCTTTTAAAAGGAATTCAAAACTTTCTTTCATTCTATTCACCTGCCTAAACCTTTATTTATCATCATTATATCATTGATATTTATGTGTTTTATAACAAAAAAAGGGTGGTTATGGAAACGGAATATGGTGAGTTTTAATAAAATATTTTATTGATTATATTTGAGCTTGTTATCACATTGAGGTAGTCTCCCCTTATTCTTTAGCTATTCCTATTTCAATAAATATGTAATATAATAGATACAACAAAAGATAATAGTTTAGAGGTGGAAAATGAGCAGCATCGTACTATTCATCATGGTAATATTTTCAATTATAGCTGGCATAGATAAAATATTAGGCAACCGTCATGGTTTAGGGGAAAGGTTCGAAGAAGGCTTTAAAAGTATGGGGGCCTTGGCTATTACCATGGTGGGAATAATCAGCTTATCACCAGTTATTTCTCAGTTGGTAATGCCTATTTTGTCCCCACTATCTAAATTGACTGGGGCAGATCCTTCCGTATTCGTTTCAAGCATACTGGCTACCGATATGGGAGGGTATTTGACTAGTGCGGCGATTGCAAGAAGTTTGAAAATGGCAGAGTACTCTGGCTTAATATTGGCATCTATGTTGGGGGCTACAGTCTCTTTTACCATGCCCATAGCCTTAAATTTAGTATCCAAAGAGGATTTTCCCTTTTTCACCAAGGGTGTACTAGTAGGTATAATAACCATCCCCATAGGTATGATAGTAGGTGGGCTGGTTATGGGTATTCCTATAAAGGAAATATGGGTAAATCTAATTCCCGTAATCATATTATCCCTATTAATTGCTTTGGGCTTGTTTAAATTTCAAGATATAACCATTAGGGCTTTTAACCTATTGGGTAAAGGCATTATGGTCATAAGCCTATTAGGCTTATTGCTAAGCATAATAGATGCCATATTAGGTATAAAGATCATTCCTTCTATGGCTTCCTTCGAAGAAGGGATTACAATAGTTGGAAAGATTGGAATAGTGTTATCTGGTGCCTATCCAATGTTTTACTTAGTCCAGGAAAAGTTTAAAGCTAAGTTGAGTAAAATATCGGAAAGGCTTGGTATGAATCAATTTTCCATATTAGGTCTTATATCTTCCCTGGCCAACTGCGTTCCTATGCTGGCAATTTATGATAAAATGGATGATAAGGGGAAGATTATAAATGGAGCCTTTGTAGTGAGTGGGGCTTTCGTCTTTGGAGGGCAGTTAGGATTTGTATCGGGTATTTCAAAACAGATAGTTGGCCCATTTATTTTAGCAAAATTGTCTGCGAGTCTATCTTCAATTTTTCTTGCTAATCTATTATTAAAGTTGGATAAGAATAATATGAATAAGGAAAATAATTAAAGGAAAGGAGTAATGAATTTGAAGGTAAACGATAGGATTAAAGGTTTAAGAAATCTAATGAAGGAAAGAGGAATTAAAGCCTACATAATCCCAACCCATGACCCCCATCAATCGGAGTATATAGCAGACCACTATAAAACTAGAGTTTGGATTTCCGGTTTTACTGGCTCTGCAGGAACGGTTGTAGTAACTGAAGATGAGGCAATACTATGGACAGATGGAAGATACTTCATACAGGCAGAAAAAGAACTAGAAGGCAGTGAAATCCAGCTATATAAAATGGGGATACCAGGTTTTCCTACCTATATGGAATGGCTGAGGGATAATTTAAATGATGGAGACAGTTTAGGATTTGATGGGAAGATTTTCCCCCAAGAGGATGTGAAAAGGCTAGAGAAGGAAATAGGCCAAAAGGATATCCAGTTTATAGATGAGTATGACCTAGTAGGGGAGCTTTGGACCGATAGGCCTTCAAAGCCAAAGGGTAAAGCCTTTGTACATGATGTGAAATATGCTGGAAAGACTGCCAGGGAAAAGATTGAAGAAGTAAGGGAAGAAATGGCTAAGAAGGGGGCAGATTATTTCCTACTAGGAAGCCTGGATGATATTGCTTGGCTTTACAATATAAGGGGTAGGGATATAGCCTGTAACCCAGTAGTAATATCCTATGCTCTAATTTCTAAAGATGAAGCCTGGTGGTTTGTAGATGGGGATAAGCTAGATGATGAGGTTAAATCTCATTTAGAGGAAAATGGCATAGCTATAGATGAATACGATAGGGTTATAGATTATGTTAAGGATATTAAGAAGGGAAGCAAGGTATTTTTAGATCCTGCTAGAATAAATAGATGGCTATATAAGGGCATACCTGAAGAATGTGAAATAGTAGAAGGAACTAATATTACTAGCCAATTAAAAGGGATAAAAAACAGTACTGAAATCGAAAATCAAAAGAATGCTTATATCAAGGACGGAGTGGCTTTAGTAAAATTTTTATACTGGCTGGATAACAATGTAGGAAAGATTAATATTACAGAAGTATCTGCAGCAGAAAAATTAGAAGAGTTTAGGAAGGAACAAGAAGGCTTCATAGAGCCTAGCTTTGACACCATAGCTGCTTATAAAGAGAATGCAGCCATGATGCATTATAAGGCAGAAGAAGGAAAATCCAATTACGACTTAAAGAAGGAAGGCATGTTTTTAATAGACTCAGGTGGTCAGTATTTGGACGGTACTACAGATATAACTAGGACCATAGTATTGGGGGACATTACCCAAGAGGAAAAGAGGGATTTTACCCTTACATTAAAGGGGCATATTAATCTAATTGGTGCCAGATTTCTATATGGGGCTACCGGTTCCAATTTAGACGTATTAGCCCGCTATCCATTGTGGCAGGAAGGAATAGATTATAAGTCTGGAACAGGCCATGGCATTGGGTTTTTATTAAACGTCCATGAAGGCCCCCATAGAATTTCTCCTATTCCCAATAATGTTAGATTGGAAAAGGGCATGGTAGTTACCATAGAGCCGGGGGTATATAGGGCTGGAAAATATGGCATAAGGATAGAAAATGTTGCTGTAGTAGTAGAAGATATTGAAACTGATTCTGGCCAATTCATGAAATTTGAAACCATTTCCTACTGTCCAATAGATTTAGAAGCAGTAGATGTGGAAATGTTGACGGACAAGGAAAGAAAATGGTTAAACGACTACCATGAAAAAGTTTACCAAAAGCTTTCACCATTCTTAAATGAAGAGGAAAAGGAATGGCTAAAGAATAAAACTAGAAGAGTATAAAAGAGAAGCACCTAAATGGGTGCTTCTTCTTTTATGCCTATTACCTCATAGAAATATTCGTTACTGTATCTTATCATTCCGTATCTTTGGCCTTTCATTTCAGCAAGTATCTTCAATTCCTTACCAACTATCTCGATTGGGTCGTCATCAATTATCCTTCGTTTTTTGTCCTTTAATAAACATAAGTAGATCTCATCATCTTTTAGTTCTTCAACTCCTATGTCCAATACATTCAACTTCTTTGAAAAGAACATAACCATCCCCCTTTTCCCTTATATTCCAAATAATGGTTAAACACCCCTCTATTTATATAATACCGAAAATGATAAATAAATAACATTTTAAGGTTAAAATAATTGCTTTATTATTTTTATGGGCATTATGGTATTATAATATTATAGTTTATATTGTTTTTATGCATTGATTTTAGACTGAAAGGTGATCTTATGTTCAACATAGATGAAGAACTAAAGAAGTTACCAGATGAACCTGGTGTGTATTTGATGAAGGATAGAGGAGGACAAATAATCTATGTAGGAAAGGCCAACTCATTAAGAAAGAGGGTAAGGCAGTATTTTCAATCCTCTCGAAACAACCCTCCTAAAGTAAATGCAATGGTTAAGCATATTCATGAGTTTGAATATATAATAGTAGACAGCGAAGTGGAAGCTTTGATTTTAGAGGCCAATCTAATCAAAAAACATAAGCCCAAATATAATATATTGCTTAGAGACGATAAACAATATCCTTATATAAAGGTAACCACCAATGAAAAATATCCCAGGGTTATAAAAACTAGAAGAGTTTTAAAGGATGGTGCCAAATACTTTGGTCCCTATCCCAATGCTTATGCAGTCAATGATACCATAGATATAATTAGAAACCTTTACCCCATCAGGACTTGTAATAGAAACTTCGAAAAAAAGCAAAAAAATACTAGACCTTGTCTTAACTACTATATTGGAAGGTGCTTAGGTCCTTGTCAGGGGAATGTGGATGAGACAAAATACTTAGAGATGATAGATGAGATAATAATGTTTTTAAGCGGTAAGGAGGATAAACTATTAGAAGTAATCGAAGAGAAGATGAAGAAGGCAGCTGAGAATCTAGACTTTGAAAGTGCCGCAAAATATAGAGACCAAATTAATTCATTAAATATAATACTGGAGAAACAGAAGGTAGTAAGCTCTAACATAATTGACCAAGATGTAATAGGGATGGCAAGGGGGATAGATGAGGTATG
>ERZ773359.2633-NODE-2633-length-22326-cov-698.120740_pt1 | contig 22326 bp, 22 predicted proteins | sample MGYA00374955_ERZ773359 | MGnify/ENA primary metagenome ERZ773359 (study PRJEB29098, sample SAMN04486028) | biogas fermenter metagenome | study: EMG produced TPA metagenomics assembly of the Biogas fermentation microbial communities from Germany - Plant 4 DNA1...
ATGAATTTTAGGAAAACTATGTATGTTAAATCTATGTTAAGAATTAAAAAAAGTATGACCATTTTGTAAAAATAATGATAATATTATCATGGACATTTTATCAGGTATATTTTTATTCCTAAGATGAGATAATATATTGGAGGGATTTACTTGGAAGTTGCTGGAATGATTATCCAGCTTGTAGGAGGCTTAGGACTTTTCCTTTATGGTATGAAAATAATGGGAGATGGTCTTGAGAACACAGCTGGAGACAGGTTAAAAGGAATTTTGGAAAAGGTTACTTCTAATAAGTTTATAGCTGTAGCTGTCGGTACCATAGTTACAATGATAATCCAAAGTAGTAGTGCTACTACGGTAATGGTAATTGGTTTTGTTAATGCAGGACTGATGAACCTATTTCAAGCTACTGGAATTATCATGGGAGCTAATATAGGTACTACTATTACTGCTCAGCTTGTATCTTTGAATTTAACAGCAATAGCTCCGATTTTTATAGGTTTAGGAGCAGCTATGGTGATATTTTCTAAAGGAAAGAAATACAGAGAAATTGGTAATATAGTATTAGGCTTTGGTGTTTTATTTTTAGGAATGGACATAATGGGAATAGCTATTGAGCCATTCCAACAAAACGAAGTCTTTAAAAATCTTATGGGTTTAATGTCTGATAATTGGCTTATTGCACTTGGAACAGGCTTGTTAATGACTGCTATCATTCAAAGTTCTTCCGCCACAACTGGTATATTAATAGTTTTAGCTAGTAAAGGCGAGGTTTCCTTATCTGCGGCTATACCATTTATATTTGGATGTAATATAGGAACTTGTGTTACTGCGCTTCTAGCCAGTGTTGGAGCTAATAAGAGCGCTAGAAAAGCAGCATTAATTCATATTACCTTCAACATTATTGGTAGTATAATCTTTATACCATTTAGAAGTCAGTTAGTGGCCATTGCTGAATGGATAAATCCAGGGAGTACACCTGATCATATAAAGAGACAGATTGCAAATATACATACCATATTTAACGTTGCAAATACATTCATCTTAATTTGGTTTATAAAATATATAGTTGCATTTGTTAATAAGCTCATTCCCGGTGAAGATGAAAAAGAATTTATGGGTACAAAGTACATTGACGATAGAGTTCTACAGACTCCAGTAATAGCTGTAGGTCAGATGGTTAAAGAAACTATAAGAATGGCCAATAAGGCTAAGGAAAATCTACAAATAGCAATGGAAGCCTTTGAATCAAATGATGAAAGTCTTATTAACAAGGTTTATGAAAATGAAAAACTGATAAACTTACTAGAAAATGAGATTACAGACTATTTAGTAAAGCTTTCAAATACAAACCTATCAGAGGAGCAATTAGCTATAGTAACTTCAACTTTCCATGTGGTTAACGATATAGAAAGAATAGGTGACCATGCAGAGAATATTGCAGATTTAACAACAGAAAAAATTACTAGAAAGCTAGAGTTCTCTGAGGAAGCTATAGAAAACTTAGGCCATATGTACAAGTATACAATTAATTCTTTACAAGAGAGTATAGAAAGCTATGAGCATCTTGATTTGGAAAAGGCTAAGAGTATAAAAGCCATTGAAGAGAAAATCGATGCCCTTGAGAAGGAATATAGAGATGCACACATTAAGAGATTGAACGCTGGACAATGTGGTGCATATTGCGGAGCTGTGTTCTTAGATATTATAAGTAATTTAGAAAGAATAGGAGACCATGCTATTAATATAGCAGAGACAGTTATAAATAGTTAATTATATATACATTTATTTGCTAGCTGTTATCAGTTACGGAAGCGGCCTTGTTAGGTCGCTTTTTCATTTCAGTTAAAGTCTTATTTGGCTCTTATAATAATTTTTTTAATTATTGGGAACAATAAAAAGGCTACATACCAAGGAAAGGAGGCAACTACCTATAAAATCTGGTTTGGTGGATTTTACAGCTAGGCCGCTTATGATGACTAGAAAGATTAAAAAAGCTTTTTATATCCTTCTCCTTATATTCATGACCGTAACAATCTTTTCCCCCCCTCTTTATATAAAAGCAGATAATTCAAAAAAGCTTATTCTTGTGGATCCTGGTCATGGTGGAATTGATGGAGGTGCTGTGGCTAAGGATGGAACCTTGGAGAAGGATATAAATTTAATTATCGCTAAAAAGGTAAGAGACTTGCTAGTAAAAGAAGGCTATAAGGTTCTTATGTCAAGAGAAGAAGATAAAAGCCTTTGCACTGAGGGAGGAACCATAAGGAAAAAGAAATTAGAGGATTTAGATAACAGACAAAAACTTATTAAATCAAGCAAATGTGATATGTTTATTAGTATTCATCTCAATGCCTTTCCTCAACGTCAGTATTATGGAGCTCAAGTGTGGTATGCCTCTAATAAGAAGAGTGAAGTCTTTGGTACTATGATGCAAAATAATTTGCGAGAAGACTTAGATGTCAATAATAAAAGAAAGGCAAAAGATGCTAAGGACAGCTTTATTATCATGAGAAACCCTCCTAATATACCAGCTATAATAATTGAATGTGGCTTTTTATCTAACGAAATGGAAGCTCAAAAGTTAAAGAGTGATAGCTACCAGCAGCAGCTAGCTCAAACTATAGTTAAAACTGTAAATATGTATTTTCAGAAAAATCCTCAATAGGTTTTCTACAAAAATATAGTTAATGGTGCAAAAAGCGATGTATTACCCGGGTAATATATCGCTTTTTGGCTAAAGTTATATTTTTATAACTAATTATAGGTTAAATAGCAGTTTTTATTAAGAATAATCCACCAGGTCTTACCTTCTAGTAAGGTTATATCATTTCCATTAGTATCTTTGATTTTTATTGGAGAGCTACCAGCCTTCTCCCATTCTATATCAATGGCTCTTTCACCACTGAAAAGAATACCTTTGCCATGACCAGATTCATATAGATTAGCAATACCCTTGTAGTTATCGGTATATTGAATTATTATGTTGGAAATTAGTATTGGTTTATAATCTATGGCGTCAATATCAGTCCTAGTATTTTTGAAATGGGTGTAATAACCCTTATCATATATAAAATTTGAAAAGGCGTTATAGTTCATTGTTACAAATATATAAGTGGCTTTTTGATTTTTACTGTATATTTGGTTTAAGCTATTACTAAAGGCGAAACTAGGTATGTCATCTATGGAAATCTTCTTCGTAGAAGAAATAGGACTAGGCTTATATGGATCCTTGGATAAAAATATGGAATCATAGGCCAGCAGTCCTTCATTGTTTATATATTCAAATATATAATCGGCATTATTAATACCACATAGCCATTCTTCATTGTTAGAAGGAGAGTATGAGATTAAATAACCTTGTTTTTTATTAGGGGGAGAGCATCCTGTTGTTAAAGAAGAATCCACTTTTTTAGCGTTATAGGCTGATAAGCTAAATAAATATAAGTTTTCTCTTAAAAGCCTAGTTGTTAGATAAGCTATCTCTAGGATAAAAAATAAAGATAGCAAAAGTACTATAAGATAAAATTTCCTCCTTGTTACGGCACTCACCTCGATAATTAATACTATTTATATATAGTAATAATTAGGATAAAATATGAGAATATGATGGAGGATAATTTAAGAAAGTGAGATCTTTGGTGTAGTTAATGTCTGACTACTGACCTCTAAAAGCTGCAGAGCAGCTTTTTTGTAAATCTAGGAGCTATGGAAAAAGTATTAGAATTTGTGTATAATTATTTAAAGAGATACTGGGGGTGGCATAATGAGGGAGATTGATATTTCTCAAATCATTGAAACAGTTAAGACTTTATGCATAGAATCAAACTATAACTTATCGGAGGATATTTATCGTAGGTTAGAAGAGGCATTGGAAGAGGAAGAACAGCCACTGCCAAAGGATATATTATCTAAGATATTAGAAAATGCAGATATTGCGAAAAATGAGCAGGTGCCTATGTGCCAGGATACTGGTATGGCTTGTGTCTTTGTTGAAATTGGACAAGATGTTCATATTGTTGGAGGTAGCTTAGAGGAAGCAATTAATGAAGGGGTTAGAAGAGGCTACCAGGAAGGGTATTTAAGAAAATCTGTAGTGAAGGACCCTATATTTAGAGAAAATACGAAGGATAATACACCAGCTATAATATATTATGATGTAAAGCCAGGAGATAAGCTAAAAATTACAGTAGCTCCTAAGGGTTTTGGTTCTGAAAATATGAGTCAGCTAGCAATGTTGAAGCCTTCCGATGGAATTGAAGGAGTTAAAAGCTTCATACTAAAGGTTGTAATGGAGGCAGGCTCTAACCCTTGCCCACCAATTGTAGTAGGAGTAGGTATAGGGGGGAGCTTTGATAAAGCAGCATTACTAGCTAAAAAGGCCTTGCTTAGACCGATAAATAAAAGAAATGAAAATCCTTATTATGCTGATCTTGAAAAAGAGATGCTTGAAGCTATAAATAAAAGTAATATAGGCCCCCAAGGCTTTGGAGGTATCACTACAGCCTTGGCTGTAAATATAGAAACCTATCCTACACATATTGCAGGCCTTCCAGTGGCGGTAAATATAAATTGTCATGCCACTAGACATGTAGAAAGGGAAATATAGGAGGGGATACAGTGGATAAGATAATAAATACTCCTTTGACAAAAGAAATGGTAGAGGGCCTTAATTGTGGTGATAGGGTCTATATTACTGGTTCTATTTATACAGCAAGAGATGCTGCACATAAGAAATTGACTGAACTTCTAGCTCAGGGCAAGGAGCTACCAATTAAGCTTGAGGATAGCATTATATATTACGTTGGTGCTACACCAGCAAAACCAGGGCAGGTGATTGGTTCAGCAGGTCCTACTACTAGCGGAAGAATGGATGCTTATGCACCAAGCTTATTAGATTTAGGACTTAGAGGTATGATAGGTAAGGGCCAAAGAAATGAAGCGGTTATAAAAGCTATGATAAAAAATAAGGCTGTTTATTTTGCTGCTATTGGAGGTGCAGGGGCCTTAATAGCAAAAAGTATTAAGGCAGCAAAGGTGGTAGCCTATGAAGAATTAGGTACAGAGGCTATCATGGAGCTGCAGGTTGAAAACTTTCCAGCTATTGTAGCTATTGATTGCAGGGGAAATTCCATATATAGCAGATAATGAGGCGATTAAGAATATATGTTGGGATAAGTAAATAGGATTTTTCTTAGCTTCGCTGAGAAAAATCCTGCAGCATATATTCATGGTGTTAAATTTGAAAGGATACAATAAAGGTGAAGATATTATTGTTAAATTTAACATCTTTAATGATAATGTCATTTGTGTAATTTTGAATTAAATCTTTAATGTTTACAGAAAGCTCATTGTCAGACAAATAAAAAATATCCTCATCTATATCCTCTAGTTCCATGTTATTTACGAAGGCTTGAAGCATTTTAGATGGATATTTGCTGTTTACGTCAAACCTCATTAATCCATTCTGAAAGGATTTGTAGGATAAGATTACTAGGATGTCTGGTAATAGCTTAGAAATTGAGATTGTAAGTCGAACCTTATTTTTTTCAAATAACTCCACCTTTTTAACATTTTCAGAATTTTTTGAAAGGGTATTTTGTAAAAGGGATACTGCCTCTGACATGGATATGGTTAACTCTGCCATTTTATCCTCCTTGATTTTAAAGCAATTTTTTAATAAATCGAGGGCTTAAGCCTCCTTATATAATATGCATGGAGGTTGCTGTTGATGAAAAAATCTTATGTATTACAGAAAGCTACAAGGATAAGCATTTAGTAGTACATTTTCAGGCTCAAAGTTTTAGAATATAATAATGCTTTTTTGACTAGGTAAGGAGGTACAAGCATGAAAAAAACATTTTCTATATTATTGACTATATTATTTATAGTACTTGCTGCAGCTGGAATTTGTTATAGCTATAAGGTCCATAAGGAAACTAAGGAAAATGAAAAGAGGATTAAGGTTGAATATGAGCAAAAATTAAAAGAAGCAGAGGAAATAAAAAAGCAGAAGGAAGCTGAAATAGAGCTGCAGAATCAGGAGATAAAAAAGGCTGAAGAGAAAAAGAAGGCCCTAGATGAAAAATGCAATCAGGCCCAAGAGCTTTTTAATAATAAAAAGTTTAAAGATGCAGTTCAGTTGGCAGATGAGGTTTTAGCAGAGGATAATAACAACTATAGGGCTTATACTATAAAAGGAATAGCACTATGCTATGATAGAAAGTCCAATGGTTTTGATGAAATTGAAAAGGCTTTAGATATTAATCCTGGCTACTCTTATGCTATGTATAATATGGCTTTAGCCTATGATATATCCTTTGATTATGATAATGCTTTGAAGTGGTATGAAAAGGTTTTAAGTTCTGGTAAAGAGGATAATTTAAAAGCCTTGAGTAATTATGGTATAGCAGTTATAGAGGCTAGGAAAGGCAATAAGGAAAAGGCTACTGAATATTTAAAGGCAGCAGTAAAACTTGATAAGAAGTTAGCTGATATGGCTAAGCAGGAGCCACTTCTATCAGATATAGAAATTAAATAGTATAAAGGATAAGGCTGTTGCGCATTAGTGTGATTTACTAATGTGCAGCAGCCTTTTAATTATGTACAGTGCAAAATCTTATTTTATCTCTAACCTTTAAAAACCGGTGGCGCTTTTATACTATATTGTTAGCACATAATTATATAGAAAGAGAGAAAAATATTAAAAGACTTATACATATTCATTGGACGGGACTTCAATATTTGGATACAATATAGAAATGGGTAAAGAAGCAAAGGAGGTCTTAAATATGTTAGAGAACAAGGAAGATAAGTCTGAGATAAATGAAAAATATAAAAATTATGCAAAACGAGCAAGCCTAATACTTCTATCAAGCTTGTTATTTTCATTGTCCCTTAATCTTTTCGTAGTGCCTAATCATTTTTTAAGTGGAGGAATATCAGGTATAGCCTTAATTTTGCAATACATTACTGACATCAACGCGGGATATACCATTATTATCTTGAATATCCCGCTTTTTATAATAAGCTATAAAAAGCTGCCTAAGGAGTTTACTATTTTGACTAGTTTCGGTACAATAACTCAGGCCATATTAATGATTGTGACAAAGGGAATAGTTAGGTATTATTCAATTAATGATTTATTACTGGCCAGTATCTGTCATGGTGTTATTGGTGGCTTTGCAGTTGGCAATATTTTTAAGTGCCATGGTTCATTAGGAGGCACAGACATAGTAGCTATGATATTTAGAAAAAAGAGCAATTTCAATATCGGTAAGGCTTCCTTTGCTATAAATGTAGTAATCATATCCTTCGGTGCCATATTTTTTGGACTAGATAAAGCTATATATACTTTTATATCTATGTACATATCATCTTCAGTAATTGACCAGGTTATTAAAGGCTTTAATAAAAAGAATTTAGTTTTTATTGTTACCAATAAGGAAGAATTGATTGTTGATAAGATCACTAAGGATATTAGACGAAGTGCAACCATAGTAAAGGCAAAGGGCGGCTACACAAAGGCTGATAAGACAGTAATTTATTGTGTTTTGTCCACTCCTCAAATTCCAAGAGTAAAGCAGATAGTGGAAAGCTGTGATAAAGAAGCATTTATGTCCATACTAGATGCTGCAGAGGTGCAAGGAAAAGGATTTGAGCATCCAATATAAGTTAGATAAAGTAGCACCTTTTCTTTGTATAGAACTTTTTAATAAACAATTTAATCAAAAAATAAGAAATGTGTGACTTATTATAATATAGATCGTATATATAGTATAACAGCGGTTAAAGAGGTGAATTTAATGGATGAGGATATAAGACTTGTAAAAGAAGTTCTAAATGGAAATTTAGACAGCTTTAATATATTAGTTAACAAGTATGAAATGCAAATAATAAAATTCGTTTACAATATGATTCGAGATAAAGAAGCCTCCGAAGATATAACTCAAGAAGTATTTATAACTGTATACAATAAGCTATTTATGTATAATCCAAATTATAAATTTTCTAACTGGGTTCTCCAAATTGCTAGAAATAAGTGTATTGACTACATAAGAAAGTATAAAAGGGTATATGAATCTAATTTAGAGGAAATGAAGGATGTTTCAAGCAAGGAAATATCACCAGAGCAATTTGCAGAATATAACGAAACTAAGGATCTAGTAATGAATTATATCAATAGCTTAAGTCCTTTAGATAGGCAGTTAATTCTTTTAAGATATACTCAAGAACTAACCTTCTATGACATTGGAGAAATATTAAACATGAGTGAGTCGGCAGTTAAGAGAAGGTACTATAAAATAAGAGACAAGTTTAAAGAGTATTCAAATGTTAAAGAAAAGAGGTGGAGAGTATGAATTGCAAAACCTTTTTAAGAAAGCTACCAGAATATATAGAAAATTGCATGATGTATGATATGAGTGAGGCGATGGAGAAGCATATGAATGATTGTAAGTCTTGTAAACAAAGATTTGATGAGGAAAAGGAAATAGACCAAGCATTTACTATGGCTTTAGATGTAGAACATATAAGCTTCAATAGCTGTAGAGCAGATATTATGAAAAATATAAATAAAAATAAGTACAGTAAGAGTCCAATTAATAAGATTAAGTACGGTATGAAAAAGTTTCAAATTCAAATCATTTCCACTGCAGCAGTTTTTCTAATGATTTTAGTATCAGCACCTTATGTTATACAGCAATATGGAAAAGGTGGTTCGGCAGATAATGGAGTTGCAGCCGCAGGGATAAATCAGGAAAGTAAACTGGTGGCAAAAAATCCAAATGACACTTTTGCAATAAAAGCCTCAGAAAAAGAACAAGATCAAAGTACAAAAGTTGATGAAAAAATAAGTGTAGATGAAAATAAGGAAGAAAACTATGTATACCTAGATCAGAATCTTGACTCCAAGAAAATTTATGTCCCAGAGTTTACAAGAGTGGATTTAGCGGTTAATGAGGATTTAGAATTTGCTACTGCTTGGTCTGAGTCTCCAAATAAGTGCCTTAAGGTTGCCATAGAAGGAAGGGGACCAGAGGCCACTGAACAAGGAGTTGGTAAGCTAGTTTTCATTAATAATAACACCTCTGAGATGTGGAAGTATAGCCTTGCTAATAACAGTAGACAGTATACTCCTATGAAAGTTAGCTGGTACGATAATGAGAATTTACTTGTAATATTTGGTTATGGCCAAGGTCGTGTAACCTTAGGTGGAGACGTAATTCTACTAAATGCTTATAACGGTAAGGCGGTAAATATATATTGGGAGTATTCCTTAGACAATAAAAAGCAAGTAGTAGAGGCTTCTAGAAATAATGATAAAATTGATTTAAGAGTAATAGTATATGACGATAAGGTAATTAATTTTAAAGAGGAATTTAGAAGTATAAGTTTCACTGAATTATACAATGACAATAAGATTGGTTCTAAAAACTACAAGAAGGAAATCGCAGATTCTAGAGGCAACATTTTACTAGATCTTAACAAGCTATCTAAGGATAGTAATAATGAGATGACAGTAAAAACTTTAGAGGCTCTTGAAAAGTATATCAATGAAAAGCAACAAGATGAGTTAAGCGCAGTATTTTCAGAAGACTTGTTAAAGCAGGAGGATTATCAGCAACTATTACAAGTAAATCAAATGGATTTACTAAGAATTATCAATGTTTCTAACAGTGTTGGAGAAGGATCTCCTAGTATATACTATGTGGAAGCCATTATGGATATGAAGGAAGAGGGTAGCTTATATAAGAATGGTATAAACTTCTTATCTATATGCGTACAAAAAGATCAGAAAGGTAATTTAATTATTACTGATATAGAAAGGTTACCACAAAATCAAATTTAAACTTATAGGCTATAGAAACTATTAAAAATAAAGAGGTAGATAACCTCTTTATTTTTTTTCGTAAAAAGCTTATCATTAGTTATATAACATATAAAATGGGATGAAAAATTGGTGATAAAATGGATAAAAATACTAATTATTATAAAAAGGCATTAGAAAAATATTATGGTGGAGAGATAGAGAAGGCCCTATATTTTTGTGAAAAGGGGATTTCTAGTAGTCTAAAGAATTCGGCTGCAGTTAATTTGAAGGGCTTGTTGATGTATTTTAAGGGAAATCTGTCAGAGGCTAAGGCTTTATGGAAGCTGAATAAGGACTACAATAAGGATGAAGTTGCCAAGAAGTATCTTGAGAGCTTAAAGGATGATGAGAAAAGGCTAGTATTATATAGAAAAAGTGAGAGCCTGATAAAGGAAATGCAGTTTAAGGAGGCTTTAGAGCTGCTTCAAGAATGTAAGAAAAGCGATTTTAACCTTATAGCAGTGCAAAATGCTCTCACCAATGTTTATATCCATCTAGGACAATATGAAGAAGCAAAGGCCTGCATTGATAAAGTACTAGAAGTAGATAAAAATAATAAAGAGGCTAAGGAAAATAAAAAGCTATTAGTAGAATATAGAGTTATAGAAAAACAGCATAATTATAGAAAATTAGGCTTTGTCTTAAGCTCTTTACTTGTGGTGGCAGTAGCCTTAGCAATTTTTATCCCTAAGCTAGGTACATATAATAAAGATAAGTCAATGAGTATAGTTGATAACTCCTCTAAGGTTAATGATAAACAAGGGGAAGATAAAAATAAGCAGACGGAAAATCCTCCTAAGGATAGTGAGCCTAAGGTGGGAGAAAAAGGGGCTGAAGAAAAGCCTGAAGAAGAGCCTAAGAAAATAGAGCAGCCAGCTTTTCCTATTGAAAAATTGAAAAGTACCTTAGAAAATAAGGATTATAATACTTTGTATAGTATTTTAACCTCCTATAAGCTAGAAGATCTTAAAGAAGAAGACAAGTTAGCCTACAATCGAGCTAAGACTGTTATGGAAAATGAAGGAGTGGAATACTTTTATACAATAGCTAGGGACTATCATAGTAAGGAACAATACAGAGAAGCTCTTGAGCAATATAGCAAATCGGAGCCCTTTGCCAAAAAGCATTATTTCTATGAGAGTATAATTTACATGATAGCCGATTGCTATAAGTGTCTAAATGAAACAGGGAAAGCTATAGAGTATTACAATAAATATTTATCTTTGGAAGCAAAAAGCGGCTATGAGGATACGGTATTATATGAAATGCTACTTATATATAAGGACATAGATATAAACAAGGCAAAGGATTTTGCAAGACAAATAAGAGATAGGTTTGCAGATTCAATTTATAACAATACTGTAGTGGAAGAGGTGTTAAATTCAAATTAAGTTTTACTAGAATTGAATTTAACATTAGGCATAGGTAAATAATATTACCGGGGTGATGCTATTGATAATTATTAAAAATGCAGAAGTATATGCACCAGAGTATCTTGGAAAAAAGTATGTGGTAATAGCAGGACCTGTAATAGAGGGAGTTTATGATGGCTTAGATATACCAGAAGGTTTTCCTGGTATAGAGCTAATTGATGGAGAAGGTAAGCTTCTTTTTCCTGGTTTTATAGATTCTCATGTTCATATCATAGGTGGAGGAGGAGAGGGAGGCTTTAAGACTCGAACTCCTGAAATTCAGCTTTCACAGTTGGTTTCTGCTGGTATCACTACAGTAGTAGGCTGTCTTGGGACCGATGGAGTAACTAGAAGTATAAAAACCTTGCTAGCAAAAGCCTATAGTCTAGAGGAAGAAGGAATTAGCAGCTATATTTTTACTGGCTCCTATCAGATACCGCTTGTGTCCATAACTGGCAAGTCCAGTGAGGATATTATACTGATAGAAAAGGTAATAGGCATTGGTGAGATAGCTGTATCTGACAATAGGTCTTCCCAGCCTAGCTATGAGGAATTTATCAAAGTGGTGGCAGAAGCTAGGGTTGCTGGCTTAATATCAGGGAAGGCTGGGGTTGTAAATCTTCATATCGGTAATGGACGAGAAGGTTTGGAGTATCTTATGAAAATGTTAAAGGATACAGATATACCTGCTGCTCAAGTTATTCCAACCCATATCAATCGTTCTAGGGAGCTTCTTAACAAGGGAGTAAAGTATGCTGAGCTTGGAGGTATTTTAGATTTAACCACTAGCTTTGATATTAATCATCTTGAGGATACAGAGCTTCGAGCAGCTGAAGCCCTAAAAATATTATTGGATAAGGGAGTAAATATAGAACAGATACAATTCACTTCCGATGGCCAAGGAAGTCTACCTATATTTGATGAGAAAGGAGCCTTCAAAGGCTTTGGGATTGGTTCAGTGAAATCCCTGTATGAAGAGACTAAAGAAGCAGTTTTAAGCTATGATGTTGATTTAGAAAAGGCTATAAAAGTTATTACATCCAATGTAGCAGATCATTTAAAGCTTAAGAATAAGGGTAGAATAAAAGGGGAAAAGGATGCGGATTTAGTATTAGTTGATAAGGAAACTCTAGAAATAAGGGATGTCTTTGCTAAAGGCAAAGCTATGATGGTTGATGGCAGGCTTTTAGTAAAGGGTACCTTTGAAGATAGAGAAAGCTTTTAAGGCGGTTGACAGACAAGTATTTAAAATTATATAATAATTTCATACCTGTATGGGGTATAGAATGTTTTGGAGGGATAAAAATGAGAGAATTTACAGATAGCAATTTTGTGGAAGAAGTAGTAAATTATAATGGAATAACAGTAGTAGATTTTTGGGCAGCTTGGTGTGGCCCTTGTAAAATGTTAGCACCTATTTTTGAAGAGCTTGATGCAGAGTTAGGTGATAAAATAAAATTTGGAAAGGTTAATGTAGACGACAATCCATCAATCGCTAATCAATTTAAAATCGCAAATATTCCAACTATACTAGTGTTTAAGAATGGAAATGTAGTAGATACTCTTGTAGGATTTAGACCAAAGCAGGAGTTAAAGACCGTTATTGAAAAATATATATAAAGAGGTGCTAGCTTGAGTACAAGATATGATATAGCTATAATAGGCAGTGGTCCAGCTGGCTTGTCCGCTGCTATAAATGCTAAAATTCGAAATAAGAACATAATTCTTTTTGGAAATAAGGATTTAAGTACTAAGTTAACGAAAGCCCCTAAAGTAAACAACTACTTAGGTTTCTATGAAGTTAGCGGCGAAGCTTTAAAGGAAAGATTCCAGGAACATCTAAAGGCCATGGATATCAAAATAACTGAAGAAAGAATTAACAATGTATATGCCATGGGCTCTTATTATGCTCTTATTGCCAATGAAAAAATCTATGAGGCCAAGACTGTTATTTTAGCTACAGGTATGGAGTATACCAAGCCCTTAAAGGGTGAACTGGAGCTATTAGGTAAGGGTGTAGGCTATTGCGCTACCTGTGACGCTCCTCTTTATCGTGGAAAGATTGTAACTATTATTGGTTACAACAAGGAAGCAGAGCATGAGGCAAACTATGTTAGTGAGTTGGCAAGAAAGTTATACTATGTGCCTATGTATAATAGTCCAATGAATTTAAGAGAGGGGATAGAAATAGTACAGGATAGTCCTGTAGAAATAAAAGGTGAAGATACAGTTAAAGAGCTTTTATTAAAGAACAGTACTATTGCTACTGATGGTGTTTTTGTTTTAAAGGACAGCATATCTCCTGGACAGCTAGTTCCTGGATTGCAAATTGAGGGAGAACATATAAAGGTTGATAGAAACATGCAAACCAATCTCCAAGGCTGCTTTGCTGCTGGAGATTGTGTGGGAAAGCCTTATCAGTACATAAAGGCTGCAGGAGAGGGTCTGATTGCTGCTTTAAGCGCAGTTTCTTATCTTGATTCAATGGAATAATAGTAGAAACTTAATTATAGGGGTGCAGACTGCACCCCTTTCCCTTTTAATAGACCTTTTAATTTATATGGATAGTTAGGTAGCCTAACTATTTATTAACTACAAAAAATACGTGATTTCCAATAGGCTTTACATTACTTTTCTTTACATTTATCATCCACTTAGAGGTAGCAATGTCAGGATTATAGAAGAACACTGCTTCGTTAGTAGGATCCTTTCCTTTTAGGGCTGTGTATAAGGCCTTATAACAGTCCTCTGTAGGTTTTACATGCAAAACACCGTTTTTTACACAAGAAAAGGCGCCCTTTTGTTTGATAACACCTTCAACGGTGTCAGGAAACTCAGGGTGTATTAACCTATTAAGAATTACTGAAGCTACAGCTACCTTTCCTTCAAAGGGTTCGGCAGCACTTTCAGCGCATATTACCTGTGATATAAGGTAAATATCATCATCGCTAAGATAAACTTGTTTGTTTTTATATTTAAACATTTGCTGCTTTTTATCATTGGATTTGTTAAATACAGTTTTAACATTAGCCTGACATACTACTAGCTTTCCTTGAAAGCAAATAGACATTAATAAAAAAACTGTAAAGCCCAAAATGAATTTTCCTTTCATAACAATACCTCCTTTTGCCTGCGAAGTTAGCTGACGGGTTCGGAAAAGGTATAACCTACACCAGTTGGTGATTCACCCCATAACTTGGTTCCTCCGCATTTTAAAGCAAATTATGCCGTTAAAATTTAGGCTAATGGTATTGTTACCAGGTTTAAAAAAATAATACATAAAACTCTAAAAATTATTCTAGATTTTTTTCCTTAAAGCTGTTAAATGCCTTAACAATGCTATTATATTTATCCTGAACAGCTAAAAATTTATTGTTAGACGTTGAATAAAGTTCCTTTAATTGATCCTCAGAGATTGTTTCATCTTCGTCTAAGGAAGCCATCAGTTCCATTTCCCCATTAACAGCCTCTATAAAGCTTTGGATATAGGAAGAATAATCATTGCTAAGTCGGACATAATCGTCCCTTAAAGTCGCAGCATTCTGAGGAACGGAGCTAAGGTTAAGTATTTCCTTTTGCAAATTACTATTAATAGTATTATTTGCATTAGCCAATTCTATAAGCTTATTGTAGTTACCATTATTTTTACGAACCTCTTCTAATTGTAGGGAGAAGTCTGTTTTAATTGGTACAAATTTTTCTAAGATTGAATCAAAGGCATTTGCAAAAGCAGTGCTTTGTTGTAATTTAGCTAAAGCCTCTTCTTGAGTGTCAATGAGCTCATTGGTGTAAATAGTAAAAGCATATAGGAAGTCTTTAGCTTGGTTTTCTACAGAAGGTGAAAGGGAACTTACAGAAAATTCACTGTAGTAGTTTTCAGAGTCGTCTCTATATTTTTCAAAGTTGGCGAAAGCATCCTTCAAGTCGTTGCTGTTAGGGGATTTAAGAATATTTAGAATTTGCATATACATAAGCCTATTACTCTTAAGGCCTTCTATTAAGTTTGTATGTTGTAGCTTATACTTGTCCCCAGGAACCTCAGCTTCCACCTTGTTTCGAATAATATCTAGCTCCTTTACCATGCTAGGAAGCTTTTCCTTTGCTAAGTCTGAATTAATGACTTTGTTATCCAATAGTTTATTGGCACTCTTATTGACAGAGTTAATTTGAGATACAAGACCATTCATATTCTTCTTATAGCTGTTTAGGGTTTTATCAACAAAAACAAAATAAGTGGTAAAAAATATACCAGCTAGTATTAATGTTGAAGAAATGGTTATAATAATAGTTAAGAGTGTTTTATTCATTTTTTTCTTTTTTGGTTTCAAAATTACACACATCCCTTTCTAATACTTGTATCTAGGGTTTTAACTTAAACTATTAACTTATACGATAGAAAAGGTTGAAAATTCAACCTTTCACATAGGTATAAGCTAAAAATTTTAAGTAACCCATATATTTAAAGACTAATAGTAAAAGGTTATATAACATAGTAAATTAGTACAATATATTCTACCATATATTTTAAAATTACTCACTGTAATATAGTTGATTTATTGGCTATAAAATCCATTTATCGCCAGAGTAGGACATGCGTGTAAAAAAGAATAAAAAATGTTGAGGAAGTTAATTTCCTGGTACATTAAAGTTGAATAATAGTGTATAATTGATAATGAGATTAAAATTTGGGGTGACATGGTTTGGAATTTTTTAAGATGCTACTATATACCATAAAAAGTATAGATATATTTGCCATATTAGATATCGCAGTTATATCCTACATATTTTATAAGGGATATACTCTGTTAAATGATACAAGAGCTATGCAGCTTATAAAAGGTATAATTTTTATTGTTATTTTAATACCTATAAGCGATTTGTTAAATCTTACAATGCTTAACTTGATTTTAAATGAAACCTTAACAATTGGTGTGTTATCCATTGTTATCATATTTCAACCTGAAATCAGAAGAGCTTTGGAACATTTGGGAAGGACTGCCTTTACGGAAAAACATCTCTTGTTAGAAGACGATAAAGTTATGGACAAGGTTGTTACAGAACTAGTTAATGCAGTGGATAACCTATCAAAATCCAAAACAGGAGCCCTAATCGCTATAGAGCAAAAAACTGGCTTGAATGATGTAATAGCATCAGGAACAGAAATAGACGCTATTGTATCCTCAGCTTTATTAGAAAATATTTTTGTAGTGAACACCCCTCTCCATGACGGAGCAACGATTATACGTAATGACAGAATTTTAGCAGCAGGCTGCGTATTGCCCTTAACCTCAAATAATGACATTAATAAAAAGCTTGGAACAAGGCATAGAGCAGCTATGGGTCTAACTGAGATATCCGATGCTTTAGTGGTAATAGTTTCTGAGGAAACAGGAACCATATCCTTATCTGTTAATGGAAAGCTTACTCGAAACTATGATAAGGATAGACTAAAGGATATCCTCATAAGAATTATGAAAAGGCGACAAACAAATAGAAAGAGAAGCATAAGAGAGAAGGTGAAGCTGTGGATAACAAAAAGGATAAACAAATTATTGTCAAGGTAATCTGTGTTATCGCATCCTTTGTCTTTTGGCTGTATGTAGCAAATACTAAGAATCCAATCAGAGATAAGAGAATAACCCTTAAGGTGGTTATGGAAAATATAGATGTAATAGAAAAGTCTAAATTGGCTATACTACCTGATGAAGACTTTGAAAACTTTGAGATATCTGTAAGGGTACAAGGCCCTATGCTAGAATTAAGCTATCTAAACCAAGAAGACATCGTACTAAAGGCTGACTTTGCACAGGTTAATCTGTCAGAAGGAGTTAACAGAATTCCAGTATATGTTTCAAGAATTCCTAAAAATATAGATATAGTAGACAAAGATAATCTTAGCATAGATGTAAATTTGGATGACTTAATTGAAAAAAGTGTTCCAGTAAGAGATAATATAACAGTTACAGCCAAGTCTGGTTATACAGCTTCAAAACCAGTTATAACCCCTCAAAAGGTAAAGGTCAAAGGCCCAGAGCTATACGTTCAAAATGTTTCATATGTACAAGTATCAACAACTTTAGAAAACATTACTAAGGACGAAGAGCTTAATTTACCAGTACAGCCTTTTAATGAAGCGGGTAGAGAGGTAAAGTATGTAACAGTGGAACCTCAGACGGTAAATGTGGTAGTACCTGTAAAGAAAACAAAGAAGGTAGCTGTCAAGGTTGAAACTACTGGCACTATAGCAGATGGAGGAATTTTAAAGAGTATTGAAGCAGATCCGGCTACTATAGAAATAGCTGGAGATGAAAAGGTACTTCAGTCTATTAATGTGATAAAAACAGAAGAAATAGATTTATCAGAAATAAGTGAAAGCAAGACCTTAGAAGCTAAGCTTATACTAGAGAAGGTTACCACCACATCTGGCGATGACACTGTAACAGTTAAATTGGGAGTGGAAAAACGGGAGCAAAAGAACCTGTCTGTAAATATTAATTTTACTAACTTGTCTGAAGGCTTAAAGTTTACATCGGATTATAGTAAGGTTTCCTTGGTGGTATCTGGTGGTGAGTCAGTTATAGGAAAGCTTAAGGCAGAGGATATTAAATGTACTGTGGACTTAAAGGAACTTTTAGAAGGGGTTTATCCTTCCTTGCAGATAAGGGTAGTGGCCCCAGATGGGGTAACGGTACAGTCCTATTCACCTAGGACCGTTAAGGTTACCATAGAAAAGGTTCAAACCAATCCCCAAGGAGAATCAACCAACAGTGATAATAGATCAACCGATGAAGGGACCAACGAAAATACCAATGGTGGAGACCAGTAACATCAATAATAGTTAACTTCAAATTTCTATATTCTAAATACATGGAGGAAAAAATGACAATAAGAATAAACAATCTTACTCTAGCTTTAGAAGAGGATATCAGTTTATTAGTAGAAAAGGCAGCAAGGAAATTAAATATACCTATAAAGGACATAAAGAATTTTAAAATTCTTAGGGAGTCTATTGATGCTAGAAAAAAAGATAATATCAAATTTAACTATGCCGTAGAATTAAGCTGTAGTAAGGAAGAAAAGGTAGTAAATAGGTGCAAGAGCAAAGATATAGCCTTACAGGAGGAGGAAGCCTCTGAGGATTTACCAATAGGGGAAAAAAGGCTTTTACATAAGCCAATAATAGTAGGAATGGGACCTGCAGGTATTTTTGCAGGTCTACTTTTAGCGAGAAAAGGCTATGAGCCTGTGATTTTTGAGCGGGGAGAAGATGTAGATACTAGAACTAAAACTGTAGAGCACTTTTGGAAAAGTGGAGAGCTGAATTGCGAAAGCAATGTACAGTTTGGTGAAGGTGGGGCAGGAACCTTTTCCGATGGAAAGCTTACTACTAGAATTAAAGATAAGCGATGTGATTTTGTTTTACAGGAGCTTGTGAAGGCTGGGGCACCAGAGGATATAGCTTATAGTGGAAAGCCACATGTTGGAACAGATATACTTAAAACTGTGGTAAAAAATATTAGGGAAGAAATAAAAGCCTTAGGAGGGCAGGTTTACTTTAATAGTAAGCTAGAGGATATTATTTTGCAGGATAATATGGTGAAATCTGTCGTAGTAAATGGCAATGAAATTCCTTGTGAGGTTCTAATATTAGCTATTGGACATAGTTCAAGAGATACCTATGAAATGCTTAGTAATAGAGGGGTGTTTTTATCAGCTAAGCCTTTTGCCATAGGGGTTAGAATTGAACATCCTCAAGACTTTATAGATGAAGCCCAATATGGTGTATACGCTAAGCATCCTAAATTAAGGGCAGCGGATTATAGGGTTGCCTACTCAGATAAAACCTTAAATAGATCCGTTTATAGCTTTTGCATGTGTCCTGGAGGAGAAGTGGTGGCTGCTGCTTCCGAAGGGAACAGATTAGTAACCAACGGAATGAGCTACCGTAAGAGAGATAAGGAAAATGCTAACTCAGCCTTGGTGGTATCGGTAGGGCCAGAGGACTTTCCAGGAAATTCGCCCTTAAGGGGAATGGAGTTTCAAAGGCATTATGAGGCATTGGCCTATAAGGTTGGAGGCGGTAATTACGAAGCACCGCTGCAGCTAGTTGGAGACTTTCTAAAGGGGAATATTAGTAAGAAACTAGGAAGAGTTACTCCTTCCTATAGACCGGGATGGAATTTTGCAAGGCTAGATGGATGTCTACCTAAATATGTGGTGGCTATGCTAAAGGTAGGTTTAGAGCAATTTGATAAAAAAATCAAGGGCTTTGCCATGGAGGATGCAGTTCTTACAGGTATAGAGACAAGAACCTCCGCACCAGTGAGAATTGACAGAAACGAAAAGGGAGAAAGTATTTCTACTAGAGGCCTATACCCTACAGGAGAAGGGGCAGGCTACGCCGGTGGAATAATATCTGCCGCAGTAGATGGCCTTAGAATAGCAGAGGAAATTATAAAAAATTATAATAACTTGGTCTGATTATTCTGACAATTACTATATTCCCTTTTTTATTTGTTAAAATATAATCAAAGATATTTTTATAAAACATCAATGTTTAACTTTAATTGTTAATGGATTTACATCTATTAAATCCTATTATTTTAACATAGATTGTAGAAAAGTTAACAAAGCTTGCAGGCTTCTTATAAAAAACGGTAAAATTTAATGTTTATTAGGGGGAATACATAATGGCAAAGAATTTTGATGATTTATTAGCTAGGGTTAAGAGTGGACGAGTTAAAAAGGTGGCAGTGGCCGTAGCTCAGGATGAACCGGTATTAGAAGCGGTAAAGGCAGCTCAGGAACAAGGCATTGCAGAGGCTATATTAGTAGGAGACCAGGAGGCTATCAAGGAAATAGCAAGGAAAATAGGCATGGACTTATCTAAGTATGAGCTTATCCATGAACCTAATGATGGGAAGGCAGCCCTTAAGGCTGTGGAATTAACCTCAAAAGGCGAAGCCGATATGGTTATGAAGGGCCTTGTAGATACAGCAAGCTTTTTAAGAGCTGTGTTAAACAAGGAAGTAGGTCTTAGAACAGGAAAGTTAATTTCCCATGTTGCCGTTTTTGAAATAAAGGGCATCGATAGATTGATATTTTTAACAGATGCTGCCTTCAATATGTATCCAGATCTAAAGGCTAAGGTAGATATGATAAATAATGCAGTTAAGGTTGCTCATGCTGTTGGTGTTGAGCTTCCAAAGGTTGCACCAGTATGTGCTGTTGAAGTGGTTAATCCAGATATGCCAGCTACTGTAGATGCATCACTGCTTTCAAAGATGAACGACAGAGGCCAAATTAAGGGTTGTATAGTGGACGGACCTTTAGCTTTAGATAATGCGCTTTCAGAGGAGGCCGCTAAGCATAAAAATATTGGAGGACCTGTAGCTGGAAAGGCAGATATTTTACTTCTTCCAAATATAGAAGCAGCAAATATAATGTATAAAACCTTGACTTATACTTCTGAGTCCAGAAACGGAGGAATATTAGTAGGAGCAGCAGCACCAGTTATTCTTACTTCTAGGGCGGATAGCTTTGAAACCAAAACCTATTCTATAGCTTTAGCAGCTCTAGCAGCAGAAAATAAATAATATATGAAAGGAGAGGCGTTATAATGGCCTATAAGCTTTTAATTATTAACCCAGGCTCCACTTCAACAAAGATTGGAGTATATGAAAATGAAAGCCCAGTATTCGTAGAGACAATCAGACATGCAACAGAAGAAATAGAAAAATTTAATTCTGTAGTGGATCAGTTTGAGTTTAGAAAAGACACTATTTTAAAGGTACTTAAGGAAAAGAATTTTGATATAAAGGATTTGAATGCTGTAGTTGGTAGAGGAGGACTCCTTAAGCCTATTGAAGGTGGAACTTACATAGTAAATGAAAGAATGCTTGAGGATTTAAGAGCAGAGATTAGAGGACAACATGCCTCCAACTTAGGAGCCCTTATTGCTAACGAAATAGCTAAGGACTTAAATATTCCAGCTTATATTGTTGACCCGGTTGTAGTAGATGAATTGGATGATGTGGCTAGAATCTCAGGAATTCCTGAAATAGAGAGAACTAGTATTTTCCACGCTTTAAATCAAAAGGCTGTGGCTAAGAGATATGCTAAGGAGCATGGTAAGAAGTACGAAGAAGTAAATGTTATTGTAGCTCACCTAGGCGGTGGCGTTTCTGTTGGTGCCCATAGAAAGGGAAGAATTGTAGATGTAAACAATGCTTTAGATGGAGAAGGTCCATTCTCACCAGAAAGAAGTGGTGGTGTTCCTGTAGGGGATTTAGTAAAGCTATGCTATAGTGGTAAATATACTTATGAAGAGATGAAAAAGAAGATTACAGGAAAGGGTGGCTTTGTAGCTTACCTTGGAACAAATAATGCTTTAGAAGTAGAAAATGCAGCCTTGGCTGGAGATCCTAAGGCTAAGCTCTTGTACGAGGCTATGGCTTATCAAACTGCTAAGGAAATAGGTGCCTGCGCAGCAGTACTTTGTGGACAGGTAGATGCTATCATCATAACTGGAGGTATAGCTTACGGAAAACCAATGGTGGATCCTATCAAGGAAAGAGTATCCTTTATAGCACCAGTAGTAGTATATCCTGGTGAAGATGAGCTGCTAGCTTTAGCTCAAGGAGCTATTAGAGTGTTATCAGGAGAAGAAGAGGCTAAAATTTATAAGTAAAATATTTAGGACAGTTCTAGTCTGATACTATCAGATTAGACTGTCCTTTTTCGAAACCCTAATTATCTGAGGAGTTATCCTGCTTGTTCATTTGATTCTTATAGGCCACATATGCCCCAACGCCAAGGCCTACAATTGCAGCAGTCTTACTTATTCCAGCCATATTTTTCTTTCTTTTCTTGTTAGGCATTATCATAGAAGCTAGAGAAGTTGCACCTATTATTTCTCGTATCAATAGTATCCCCTCCTTATACTTTTATAAATAGTTTGCCTTAAAATTAATACTTTATCCATTATAGATGCACAATTTAATCCTTTCAAATTGAACCTATTATCTATAGCGCTTCTGTAAATTT
>ERZ773359.2639-NODE-2639-length-22294-cov-6.805297_pt1 | contig 22294 bp, 28 predicted proteins | sample MGYA00374955_ERZ773359 | MGnify/ENA primary metagenome ERZ773359 (study PRJEB29098, sample SAMN04486028) | biogas fermenter metagenome | study: EMG produced TPA metagenomics assembly of the Biogas fermentation microbial communities from Germany - Plant 4 DNA1...
GAGCCGACGATGGGACTCGAACCCGCAACCTGCTGATTACAAGTCAGCTGCTCTACCAGTTGAGCTACGTCGGCAACTTTGTCAACGCAAGTTATAGTCTAACATATTTATTTTTTAAAGTCAACCTTTTTGTTGCATTTTTTTCGCATGTATGTTTTTCCTCCGAACTGTACAAAGATACAGACAGGAGATCGGTTAAAGGAGGAATAGTTTAAGATGAAAGAAAACGAATTTATGCAAATCTTTCATGCTCTTGATTGTGTGGAAAAAGAATTACGTGAAGTAGGAGATAATCAGGAAAAAAGACAAAAATGCTATGAAAGGCTTTTAGAATTGCGCCGGCGGATGGATCGTTACGTAGAATATTGGTTGCGATTTGAAGAACGCATTAATGAAATGCAGGATAAGTATAATTTTTCCCTGCCCGATGAAGTGCCGGAATCTTTTTTACAAGTTTTTGAGCAGGATTTGCTGGAGACAGAGGCGCAACAGCCGCAGGAGGAGCTTGTCAAAAGGGATATTAAACCGGTTTTCTTTAAGGAAGATAATGAAGCTTGTATTCGCTCCTTTCGCCGCGGACTGGGCTTTATGGAACTGGCCATGCTGGATGAAGCCATCCAAGAATTTCAGCAAGTTGTGCGGCAGGAACCGGATTTACTGCTGGCACATTTATGTTTAGGCGTAGCTTATGCAGAACGAGGACTGGTAGATGAAGCTATGCGCGAGCTACGTTTAGTGCAAGCTTTAACAGATGATCCGCAAACCGGGGCCATCGTCCATAATACCCTTGGTAATATCTATGCGGATCAAGAAGAATATGAATTGGCCTTTAAAGAGTTTTCCAAGGTTTTAGAATTGGATCCGGATTTTGCAGTTGCTCTCTTTAATTTAGGGGCGGTTTGTTATAATTTACAGCTATATGAGCAAAGTGTGGGAGCTTTTGAACAGGTGAAAGAAAAATTTCCCCGTGATTGGGAAGTTTATTTTTACCTGGGAAAAGGTTATCGCAAATTAAAAAACGACCAGGAAGCTTTGGTAAATTTGTTAAAAGCAGCTTACTTGGCTCCACAGGAACCCTTTGTTGCTTTTGAATTGGGACTTTTATATGAAGAATTGGGGGAAACAAGACGTGCTTTAGAGTGTTATTATCGTGCCCGTAAGCTTTATCAGGAGCAGGAGGAAAAGGAGCAATGTAAGGGAGAAAAATAAAGGCGGCAGGAAAAAGCATCCTGACGAAGAAATTATGTTTCGTAAATGAATTAAGGAGGAACTACTGCGTGAGTACCAGTACAATCCGTGATATTACTTTGGCGCCGGCGGGTAAACTGAAAATTAACTGGGTGCGAGAGCATATGCCGGTTTTGCGTGAATTGGCTAAAGAATTTGGCGCCACCAAACCTTTTGCCGGTTTGAGAATTGCCATATGTTTGCATCTGGAAGCAAAAACGGCTTATATGGCTAAAGTTTTACAGGAAAGCGGAGCTGAAGTTACCATTACAGGCAGCAACCCGCTTTCCACGCAGGATGATGTGGCTGCCGCGTTGGTGGAGGACGGTATTACTGTCCATGCCTGGCATGACGCTACAAACAAAGAATATGAAGACCATTTACATAAAACGCTACAGTGCGAGCCCCATTTAATTATTGATGACGGGGGTGATCTGGTGACGCTTTTGCATACGGATTACCCTCACTTGCTCAGCCGGGTCCGTGGTGGGGCGGAGGAAACAACTACAGGTTTAAATCGCCTGCGGGCCATGGCGGCAGAAGGTGCTTTAAAAATCCCCATGATAGCAGTTAATGATGCATACTGCAAATATTTATTTGATAATCGTTACGGTACCGGCCAATCTGTCTGGGACGGCATTATGCGCGCCACCAACTTGGTTGTTGCCGGTAAAACGGTGGTTGTGGTGGGCTATGGCTGGTGTGGTAAAGGAGTAGCCATGCGGGCCAGGGGCTTGGGGGCAAAAGTTATTGTTTGCGAGGTTGACCCCATTAAAGCCGTCGAAGCGGTTATGGACGGCAATGCCGTGATGCCGCTTTTAGAGGCGGCTGCCCTTGGTGACATTTTTGTTACCGTGACAGGATGTCAAGGGGTTCTCAGCCGGGAACATTTTCTGCGTATGAAAGACGGAGCCATTCTATGTAATGCCGGTCATTTTGATGTGGAAATTGATAAAAAAGCACTGGCCGATTTGGCAAAGACCATCAGGCCGGCAAGAAAAAATGTGGAAGCCTATGAACTTTACGGCAAAAAGCTTTATTTGTTATCTGAAGGGCGCCTGGTTAATTTAGCCGCTGCCGATGGACATCCGGCGGAAATTATGGATTTAAGTTTTGCTTTACAAGTGGAAGCGCTATATTATTTACATGAAAATTATGGCAAGTTAAAAAACGAGGTACTACGTCTCCCGCGGGCAATCGATGAAAAAGTTGCCCGCCGGAAATTAAAGGCTTTAGGTATTTCCATTGATCAGTTAACAACCGCGCAAGAATGTTATTTGCGTAGTTGGAAACCGGAGGGTGATAGCAATGAAGATTGAATTGGCAATTATCGGCGGGACAGGCGTTTATGATTCCAAAATGTTGACGGAGCTTGAGCAGCTTGAAGTTACCACTCGTTATGGCACGGCACACCTGACAAAGGGAACATATAAAGATACCAATGTGGTTTTTTTAGCCCGTCACGGTGCCGGACATTCTGTACCGCCCCATAAAATAAATTATCGTGCCAATATTGCGGCTTTAGTTAAACTGGGGGTGCCCAGAGTTATTGCCACTGCAGCCGTTGGGACCCTGAATGAAAACATGCCGCCCGGTTCCATGGTGCTTTTGGAGCAGTTTTTAGATTTTACTAAAGCTCGCCAAGCTTCATTTTTTGACGGCGGCGAGTCTGGAGTGATTCACACTGATTTTACTTATCCTTACTGCCGTCATTTAAATAAAATCCTTTCGCAGGCGGCGGCAAAGGCCGGCCTTGAACTTCTGGAGGGCGGAGTTTATGTCTGTACAGAAGGGCCTCGTTTTGAAACGGCGGCAGAAATTAGCATGTACAAACAATTGGGCGGCGATTTAGTGGGCATGACCAATGTGCCGGAAGTGGTGCTGGCCAGGGAGGCCGGTTTGTGTTACAGTACAGTTGCTTTGGCCACTAATTATGCCGCCGGAATCGCAAAATACGAATTATCGCATCAAGAAGTACTGGATGTGATGGCAAGCAATGTGGAGAAAGTCAGGCTTTTGTTGATGGCAGCCATTGAACTTTTGGCAGCTGAAAGAGAATGCAACTGCAAAGAATTGGGCAGCACCATTTTACTTTAGGAGGCAAGTAATGTCGGCTATACGCGTGACTGAAGGAAAAATTGAGCTTTTGGATCAACGTAAATTGCCTACGGAAATAACATATATGGTTTGTACCAGCTGGCAGGATGTTGCCACTGCCATTAAAGACATGGTGGTACGCGGCGCACCGGCCATTGGCGCTGCGGCGGCATATGGCATGGCTTTAGCTGCCAAAGCACTACAGCATCTGGAGCCGCAAAGCTTGCTTGCCGGCTTGGAAGAAGCAGCCCTCGGGCTGAAGGCTACCCGGCCTACTGCCGTCAATTTGGCGTGGGCAGTGGAAAGAATGCTGCATTTTGCTCGCAAGCAAAACACGGCAAGTGCTGTGCAATTGGCGGAACTTTTATGGGCGGAAGCAGATAAAATCGCCGCCGAAGACGTGGAAACCAATAAAAAAATTGGGCAATACGGAGCCCAATTGATCCCGCCAAAAGCCCGTATTCTGACCCATTGTAATGCCGGGGCGCTGGCAACGGTAGGTTATGGGACCGCCTTGGGTGTCATACGCAGTGCCGTGGCGCAAGGGAAGGAGATTAGCGTGTTTGTTGATGAAACGCGTCCTTACTTACAAGGCTCCCGGCTAACCGCCTGGGAATTGCAGCAGGAACAAATCCCGACAACTTTAATTGCAGATAATATGGCCGGTTTCTTGATGCAAAAGGGAGAAATTGACTTGGTGATTGTGGGTGCAGATCGCATTGCCGCCAATGGAGATGTTGCCAATAAAATCGGGACATATTCCTTGGCCGTGCTGGCGCAGGCACACAAAATTCCATTTTATGTGGCGGCGCCCTTATCTACCTTTGATTTGCAGCTTAGTTCCGGACAGGAAATTCCCATTGAAGAACGTAGTGCGCAAGAACTGACACATTTTGCCGGGGTGCAAATTGCACCCACCGGTATTAAGTGCTATAATCCTGCCTTTGATGTTACGCCTGCTGCTTTAGTTACCGCCATTATCACGGAAGCAGGAATTATAAAAAATCCGGATACGGAAACAATAAAAAAGTTTTTTACGGAGTAGGGAAATGTCGGAAATTAGGCACGAACTGATAAAAATTGTGCGGAAGATGTGTGCAGAACAATTAGTCTTGGGCACGTGGGGAAATGTTTCCGCCCGCCAGGATGATTCGTTTTGGATTACACCCAGCGGTATGGATTATCAGTCGTTAACTTGGGAAGATTTAGTCAGGGTTGAAGTGGCGAGCGGCAAAGACCAGGGGCGCTGGAAACCTTCTTCAGAGTGGCGCTTACATGCAGCCATTTACAGAAAGAGGCCGGATTGCAAGGCTATTGTCCATACCCATAGCATTTATGCCACCGCCTTTGCTGTTGCGCGTGCTGCCATCCCACCCATTACGGAAGAAATGGCGCAAGTGGTGGGGGGGAGTGTGGAAGTGGCAGATTATGCCCTGGCAGGAACTTGGCAGTTGGCGGAAAACGCCGCCCAGGCTTTAGGTGACAAAGCGGCTGTTTTACTTGCAAATCACGGCTTGGTGGGGGTGGCCGCTACTTTGCCGGAAGCGCTGAAAGTATGTCAAATTGTTGAAAAAACGGCACAGGTTGCCCTTTTGTCCCGGATGTTGGGTCCCGTGTCACCCTTGTGTGCCGAGGATGTCAGTTTGCTGCGCAATTTTTATCTTACATCTTACGGTCCCAAAAAGAACGGGGAGGAATAACTTATGAAAACATTAATCCGCGATGTAACTGTTGTTACGGCCAATGAAGAAAATCAGGTCCTTGAACATGCTGATGTGGTAATTGACGGAAGTGAAATAACTTATGTGGGACCCACCACAGTTTGGGAAGATAATTTTCAACAAACCATCAATGGTCAGGGTAAACTTTTGGCACCTGGTTTTGTTAATGCCCATGGCCACGCAGCCATGACGCTTTTGCGTTCCTATGCTGACGATGTGCCGCTGATGTACTGGCTGGAAAAAAAGATTTACCCGGTGGAAGCAAGGTTAAAACGAGAAGATGTTTATTGGGGTACCATGCTTGCCATTGCGGAAATGCTAAAAAGCGGAACAACTACTTTTGTGGACATGTATTTTTTCATGGATCAGGTGGCGGAAGCAGCGGAAGAAGCAGGTATTCGGGCAGTGCTCTCCCGCGGCCTGGTGGGAGTCGGTCCCGAGGCTGAATCCGGACTTGAAGAAAGTAAACAATTCTGCCGTCATTGGCACGGCCGTGCCAATGGCCGCATCACCACCATGCTTGGCCCCCATGCTCCGTATACATGTCCCCCGGATTATCTTAAAAAAGTCATGGCGTTGCAGGACGAACTTGGTGTACCTATCCATATACATTTGTCTGAAACACGGGATGAGGTAGAGCAAATAAAGGCCGAATACGGGGTTACTCCCACAAAACTGCTGCAAAAAACCGGGTTACTACAAAGGCCGGTTTTGGCGGCTCATTGTGTACATTTAACGGAAGAAGATATGGACATTCTGGCGGAAGAAGATGTTCGTGTTGCTCATAATCCGGGGAGTAATCTTAAGTTGGGCAGCGGCATTGCCCCCATACCGGATTTGTTAAAACGTGGAGTTACCGTGGGCTTAGGTACTGACGGCGCTGCCAGTAATAATAATTTGGATATGTTGGAAGAAATGCGCTTGGCCGCTTTGCTACAGAAAGGTAGTCGTATGGACCCCACATTAATTACAGCAACTGAAGCCATCGCCATGGCCACAAGAGAAAGCGCCAAGGCAGCTTTTCTGGATAATGTGGGCATGATTGCTCCGGGCATGAAAGCAGATTTAATTTTAATAAAATTAAACAAGCCCCATTTAGTCCCCCATCATGATTTGGCGGCGCATCTGGTTTATGCCGCACAATCTTCCGATATTCAAATGGTAATGGTGGACGGCAAAATCCTTTGCCAGGATGGGAAGCTGACGACATTGGATGAAGAAAATATTATGGAGCAAGCACAGCAACGGGCAATAAATTTGGTGCAAGTAGAGGAAAATGAATAAGCCTGGAATTTTGCCAGGCTTATGTCTTGAAGTTTTACCTGTTGTTATTGTTCTTGTTGTTATTTTTGTTGACATTATTATTGTTGTTGCCGGTTTCTGCGCGCATCCGGTTTAAAACATCTGTAATCTGATCAAAGAAGGAAGAGATAGGTTCACCACGTTCAATCCCTTGAGAGATATCCCTTAATTGCTTAATGATATCCGGATTAGCCGAGACATAGGCATTAACAATACTGGGTTCCTGTTTTTCTATCCGCCGTGCCACTTCCCTTTTAATTTGCTCTTCACCGCGCTCTGCTGTTTCTTCCCGCTCCAGGGTTACGCCTACCAGAGCCAGGTTGGAGATGACCACCACTACCGACTGGTCAACGCCGTCAACTTCCGTGGCGATGTCGGCAATACGCTCGGCCAGCTGCTGGGCATTGGTTCTGGGTTGATCTTGCGGCTGCTCCTGCGGCACCACTTGCCGCTGCTGTTGTAACCTTTGTTGTTCAACTTGGGAATTTGGCGCTTTGTTGATCTCCGGTGCCGGCTGGCGTTCCGCTTCCGGTCGCCTGAATAATGAGCAGCTGCTTAAAAATAGAGTAGCTACCAAAAGCAGCGCCACGAAAACAAAAAATTTTTGCTTTTTCATGTTTACACCTCCTTGTTGATATTTTTTGAGTGTGCACTTTTTTTATACTGGAATTTCTAACACTTAAGACGCGTAACTTTTGCAATTAATGAATCAGCGGAGGGATGAAATGCGAATTTTACTAACTAATGATGATGGTATTTTTGCCGAAGGCTTACAGGCACTGACACAGGAAATCAAAAAAATTGCCGAAACATATGTGGTGGCACCGGATCACGAACAAAGTGCAACCGGTCATGCTATTACCATGCATCGTCCTTTACGGGCCGAGAAGGTGCGCTATAGTCATTCGCCCGAAGTGCCTGCTTGGGCGGTCAATGGCACACCGGCCGATTGTGTAAAATTGGCTGTGGAAGCTTTACTGCCACAAAGGCCTGATTTGGTTATTTCAGGCATTAACCGCGGAGCTAATTTAGGTACTGACGTACTTTACTCCGGGACAGTGTCCGCGGCCATTGAAGGTGTAATTTTGGGCATTCCTGCCATTGCCGTCAGCCTGGCAGAATATCATAACCCTGATTATACCTATGCCGCTTATTTTGTGGCGCGCCTGGCGCAACAGCATTGTCGTCACAATACTAAAAAAGATCTTTTGTTAAATGTGAATGTACCTAATTTAAAACCTGAGGAAATTAAAGGTGTGGCCATTTGCCCCTTGGGTGTGCGGCAATATAAAAACGCTTTTGCCAAGCGCAAAGACCCGCGCGGTCGTGAATATTATTGGTTGGCTGGAGAGCTGGTCGATCTTGAGGAGAATGAAGATACTGACGTGGCCGCCATAAAGGAAGGCAAAATTACCATCACACCCATTCAGCCTGACCTAACTGATTTTGCCTTTTTAGAGGAACTAAAAGAGTGGAAGATAAAGCTTTGAAAGGATGTAAACAATGGCAGAACGTGAAAAACTGGAGCTTTTGGCAACTTTAAAACTGAAATATAATCATGAATTTTATAAAGTTGTAGATTTTTTAAACCGTAACTTGAAAAGTTACAATTTAATGTTTGGCGTTAGCAAAAAAGATGATGAAATGACTTTTTCCATTTATGAAATTTAAGGCAAGGAGGGAAGAGTATGCCGACATTTTTTTTCTACGGGCCCAAATTGGCAAAGGAAAAGAAAGAAGAAATGGTAAAAGCAATTACTGAAGCAGCCAGTAAAGCCACCGGCCTCCCGGAGCAAGCTTTCACGATATACTTGCGGGAAGCTGAACTGGAAAATGTCAGTGTAGGCGGAAAATTACTTTCAGAAAGCAATAAATAAACAAAAAAGGTACGTCTCAAAGGGCGTACCTTTTGCACATTTGCCCATCCCTCTGAATTAACACAGTTCTAAAATATTTTTACCCTGCATATGCATAGAAAAAATTCAGCATTTGTATAGGGATGGTGGCGATGAGACAAGCAATTGTAAGGCTCACGGGCAAAGTCAAAAAACGTTACTTGTTCTTTTTCCTGGTACTGCTAATCCTTGCCGGCAGTTTTTTGCTTTGGCCGCCACAGACCCAAGAGCAGGAAGAGCCGGCCTTACCCACCATGTTTGAAACTTTAGCAGGACAAATTGCCGCCGCCGGCAAGAAGATGGAAAATTACGGTTTGACAATTGAAGAAAGTGGGCCTGGCTATGAAATAATTTTTCAAGGGCAGGTCAACAGAGAAAAAATTTACGGCAAACTTGAAGCTTATGAGCTTGAAGTATTTTCTGCCTATAATCAATATTTTGCTAAAAATACTTCCGCACAAGAGTGGCAGGATCTTAATGCTTTAGGCTTAGGGGATCTACCGGCACTGATCTGTACACCCTGGCAGCTTTGGGAAAAAATTTTGGCGGCAAATGAATTGACTGTGGAAGCAGGTAAAGAAAGGGTGGTAAATGGAGCTCTTTGTCAAACATATTTTCTGGAAATTCAGCATCCTGATACGTGTTTGATAACCGGTTTTCCGGAAAATGCAACTTTAGAAAAACTACAAGTTTATCTCTGGCTAGACGTGGAGAATGATTTTATCCACCGCATGGCATTAACGCTGGATATGGTGGTGGATGGTGAAAATATACAGTTAAATCGTGTTTTACAGATGGACCCGCAGGCAAAGGCTTTACCGGCCGGATTGCCACCGGTGGAGATGCCGGGGGTAGCCGTTTAAACTCTTATTTTTTTGGCAGGGGAAAAAAAAGTTTGAGCGAAAAGTTAAAAGGGACAAGCTGTAAGAGAAGGAGGCGGCTGCTTTGTTTTACTATGTTTGTTGCCCGGTTTGTAATCAGGACTTAAGCCATTTTGTTGATGCAGATGAGCCTAAGGAGATGTTTGCCGTCTGTACACATTGTCAAACACCTTTACGCTTAAAATATAGTACCTATTGGGATAAGGATATGGGTGCTGAAGTCATCTTCTTTTGGTTTGAAAAGGTAGAGAAGGACCAAGAACGGCTTGGGAAAAAATTATCTTGAAAATTAACCAATAGAAGGATATGATAGTAGTAGATTGCCATTTTATCAAATTTTAGGAGGGTTAGTAATGGACAAACTGGATAAAATCGTAAAGTTTTTAACGGAAAATCCCGTCGGTTCCTTTGCCACCATTAAAGACGGCAAGCCGAAAGTTAGACCCTGGGGTTTTATGATGATGGAGGACGGAAAATTTTACTTTTGTACTGCCAATACAAAAGATGTATACAAGCAGTTGCAGGCAAATCCTTACTTTGAATTTACCTGTTCCAATAAAGACGGCAATTGGCTGCGCCTGTCCGGGGAAGCCATTTTTGTCAAAGACGTGGAAATTAAGAAAAAGGTTATGGAGAAAAGCCCTGGTGTAAAGATGCTGTACCAGTCTCCTGATAATCCTATTTTTGAAGTTTTCTATCTTGAACATGGTCAAGCATCCATACACGAGTTTGGCGGCAAACCTATTGAAGAGGTCACTTTTTAATGGCAAAAAAAGAACCTGTTGTCGCAAGAGGGACAACAGGTTCTTTAGTTTTAGTGGTTTCCGTCGCGGCGCTGGTGTGCTTTGCGTACTTCTGAAAAGAAGCGTTTCCGATTTTGTTGGACTTGCCTTTTTAATTTTAAATTAATGAATATGTCATTGCCAAAAAAGAGAAGAAAGGTGAGCACCGGTACTAAAGCAAAAATTTTGGCGGCAAAAGCACCAAAAAGAATTACCAACCCGAGATAGAGCCAAGCTAAATAACCTAAATATTTAATTTTGATTGGCAAAATAAAGTAAATCAGTAATTCAAAATCGGGATAGAGATGGGCAAAAGCTAAAAAGAGGGAAAAATTTAAGTAATAAGCCGTGGCGGGCCGTCCTGTGATAAAAGAGGCTAAAATTGTGCCTAACATACCGCAGAAATAAAAAAGATTAAATTTAAAAGAACCCCACTCACGTTCCAGATTTGAGCCAATGAGGTAGTAAAAATAGAGGGCAAAAAAAATAAAAATCAGTGAATCCGAAGGCGGGATGGCGACAAAAGTCAGCAGACGCCAGATTTGGCCGCGTAGCACCAGTTGCGGTACAAGTATTAAAGAGTTGTATACATGCATCCTACCATCAAAATATGTAAAAACATACACCACGGCGTTGGCAAGGACAAGATAAAACATTAAATTTTTAATTGCATACCGGCCATATTTCCTTTCCAGCCGGTTTAACCAGTTTTTCATTTTTTCACTCCTTGCTTTGTCCAAACTCCGAACATTGCCGACAGTACTCTAATGCTATCATATTACTTTAAGCAGCATTAATGCAATATTTTTTGTTTAGTCCTCTAGATGAAAAAACCATCGGTGCAAAACCGATGGATCAATGCATAATATTTGGCAGGGGCGACAGGACTCGAACCCGCAACTAACGGTTTTGGAGACCGCTACTCTACCAATTGAGTTACGCCCCTGCACTGCCTTCTTTATTTTAGCGCAACTTAGGGAAAATGTCAAACACTTCTGCTGCCAGGGCAGGTTGGCGGCCAAGGTTTTTACGGCCATGCATTTTTCTTGAAAAGAATGTGAGCATATAATAAAATTATTGTTATAGCTGCGACGATGGAGGGAGAGGCATGCGGGAACGTGTAGGTATTATCGGGGTTGGAGCCATGGGGGAGGCTCTGCTGAAGGGGCTTTTGCCGGTAGTGTCAAAAGAAATGCTGGTAGTTGCCGATAAGGCAGCGGAAAAATTAGCAAAGCTGAAAACGGCTTATCAAGTTGAGTCTCAAACTGTAAGTGGTCTTGTGCAAAAAGCACAAGTGATTTTTTTGGCGGTTAAACCGCAGGACCTGACTGCTTTGTTGCAAGAAATGGCTTCAAATCTAACTCCGTCCAAGACGATTGTCTCGGTAGCGGCGGGCGTAGCAATTGCTAAAATTGAAAAGGAGCTGCCGGAAAATGTGGGCGTTATTCGTGTTATGCCCAATACCCCCTGTCTCATTAATGAGGGAGTAATGGCAGTTAGTGCGGGACGTCATGTAAGCGCAGACAGGTTGGAATTGGTGGTTTCCTGGCTGCAAAATTTAGGAGTAGTCCGGGTGGTGCCGGAGGAACTTTTGGATGCTGTTACCGGTTTAAGTGGTAGTGGACCGGCGTATGTTTATATGATGATTGAAGCTTTAGCTGATGGAGGGGTTTTGGCCGGTTTACCGCGGCAGATGGCTTTAGAATTTGCCGTACAAACAGTCTTAGGCGCGGCCAAAATGGTGCAAGAAACCGGTGAACATCCTGCCGTCCTGCGTGAAATGGTTACTTCACCGGGGGGAACAACGGCGGCAGGGTTGCTCCATTTAGAACAGGGTGCTTTCCGCAGTTTGCTGCAAAAAGCTGTTACCGCTGCGGCAAAGCGGTCAAAGGAGCTGGGTGGTTAAATGGACGCACGGAGAGCGGCATTAAAAAAGGCACAAACAATTGTAGTCAAGGTGGGTTCAAGAACCTTAACACATGCATCCGGCAAACTTAACCTCAGGATGATGGAGAAAATAGTACGGGAATTGGCCGATTTAGCTAATCAGGGCCGGCGGATTATTCTTGTTTCTTCCGGTGCCGGTGCGGCAGGGATGGGCAGGCTTGGTTTGCAGGAAAAGCCGCGGACCATGCCGGAAAAACAAGCTGTGGCGGCAGTGGGGCAGAGTCTCTTGATTCAAATGTATGAAAAGTTCTTTGCCGAATACGGCCACATAGCTGCCCAAGTTTTATTAACCAGGGATGATTTCCACCACCGTAAGCGTTATCTTAACTCCCGCAACGCTTTAATGACATTGCTGCAATTGGGTGTAATCCCTGTGATCAATGAGAACGACACCGTCTCGGTGGAAGAGATAGAATTTGGTGACAACGACACGCTTTCAGCCATGGTGGCAAGCGTGATTGATGCCGATTTACTTGTGCTTTTGACGGATATTCCGGGGCTTTATACTGCCAACCCCAAAAAAGACCCTGCTGCACGTTTTATTAATATTGTGGAAGAACTGACACCAAAGATACAGCAGTATGCCGGTAAAACTGATGAAAATCTGGCCACAGGTGGTATGGTGACAAAATTATTGGCGGCGGAAATTGCCGTCAATTCGGGTATTCCCATGGTCATTGCCCATGGCAAGGAAAAAGATGTTCTGCAGCGGATTGTCGAGGGTGAAGATTTGGGTACATTATTTTGTGCCCGGAAAGAAAGCCTGGAGAGTAGAAAGCGCTGGATTGCCTTCGGTCAGGTGGAGCGCGGTCGCTTAATTATAGACAGTGGAGCACGCAAAGCCCTGGTGGAAGACGGAAAAAGTTTGTTGCCCTCTGGTATTCTCAGCGTGGTGGGCGATTTTAAAAAAGGCGAAACAGTGGCTATTGAAGATGAATCTGGACGGGAAATTGCCCGGGGTTTAGTTAATTATCATGCTGAGGAACTACGTAAAATTAAAGGCATGCATACAGAAGAAGCTGCTGCAATCTTGCAAAAAAATTGCCAGGAAGCAGTACATAGGAACAATATGGTGGTTAAAGGTTAAGTGATGGGAAAAGGAGGGACGCCATGAAACTGCAAGAACTTCTTGCTGGTTATGCCTACCGGACTGAAAATAATGATCTTGCTGTGAATGTAACCGGTATCGCACACGATTCCCGCTTTGTTAAGCCCGGTGATCTTTTTGTCTGTTTGGAAGGGCTGCGGGTGGATGGGCACCTTTTTGCCGGACAAGCCGTGGAAAAAGGGGCGGTGGCAGTGGTGGCGGCCAAACCGCTGGTGATGCCTGTACCGGTAATTCAAGTTCAAGACACAAGAAATGCTTTGTCGTACCTGGCAGACCGTTTTTTTGGACAACCCAGTAAAGATCTTCATATTGTGGGAGTTACCGGTACCAATGGCAAGACAACCACAACACATTTTTTGCAATCTATTTATGAGGCGGCCGGAAAGACTTGCGCCGTCATTGGCACGGTAGGTATTGGCATTGATAATAATTATCTGCCCGTCAATTTAACGACACCTGAAGCATTTGATTTGCATCGCACATTCCACCAATTGCGCGGGAAAAAGGTGCAAAATGTGGCCATGGAAGTTTCCTCCCATTCACTAACCTGGCAGCGTGTGGAACATGTGTGTTATTCCACTGCCATTTTTACAAATTTAAGTCATGATCATTTAGATTTTCATGGCACCATGGAAGATTATTTTTTAGCAAAGGCGCACTTATTTGACTTACTGCAAGAAAAAGATTACCCGCAAGCCATTATTAATGTGGATGATCCTTACGGCAGGCGGCTGCAATCTATGGTTAAAGTAAAAACTTTAAGCTATGGTTTCAAGGAAAAGGCAGATGTACGCGGTTTTATTGCCTCCAGCAGTGTGGACTCTACGATTATGGTTGTTCGCTATGGAAGGCGGGAGTTTGAACTAAATGTACGTCTAGCCGGCGAATTTAACGCTTATAATGCTTTGGCGGCAACTGCAGCAGCACTGGCGGAAGGAATACCTGTCGATGTTATTGCTTGTGGCATTGACAATTTGGAGACTGTACCGGGGCGGTTGGAAGCAGTAAATTTTCAGCAGGAATTTAGTATTTTCATTGATTTTGCCCATACGCCGGACGGTTTAGAGAAAGTTTTACACACTTTAAGCCAGATGCCGCACCGTAAACTAATTACCGTCTTTGGCTGTCCCGGTGATCGTGACCGGGCAAAGCGTCCGGTGATGGGAAGAATTGCAGAAGTATACAGTGACATTGTGATTTTAACTTCAGACAACCCCGCCAGTGAGTCACCGGAAGCCATCATTCAAGAAATACGTGCAGGCATGGAAAGTGAGCCCATTATTCTGCCTGAGCGCTCTGAAGCGGTGCGCTATGCTTTAAGCTTGGCCCAAAAAGGTGATATTGTGCTTTTGGCGGGGAAAGGACATGAAAATTACCAAATAATAGGGGATAAACATATACCTTATTCAGATAGACAAGCAGTGGAAACCTTTTTTATTTCCTAAGCTAAAACGAAAAAACTGCCATGAGGCAGTTTTTTTCGTTAACTTTTGAGTTTGCGCAGCAGTGCACGATAACGGGGCAAGCCCTTGTCCCAGAGCCAGTATAATGTCGGTGAAAGAGGTTTATCCCATTCCCCGATAAAAGCAACATAATCGCCGCCAAAACTTTTTTTAAAATGATATAAACCATATAGTGGGTGGTCTTCATCAACATGGCCGGGGACTCCATACAAATCAAACCATTCCGCCCCTTTACCATGGGCCCATTTAATTCTTTCCCAATTAAGAGCATGATAAGTATACATATTCCGGTATTTATTTGCTTGTCCCCCATAAACCGCCCACGCTTTATTGCCTAAAGCAAAAGTTATTGAGGAAATTACAGGCTTGTCTTCAATATACCCGGTAAGTAGTAAGATACGGTCATCTTGTCTTAAAATCTCATACATTTTTTGAAAATAAGCTTGAGAGCGAACCATAAAATCATTGCGCGCGCCGGTTTGGCGCAGAACGGAAAAAAAATCGGCGATACTTGTTTCTTCATTTTGCCGGAAAACCAAGCCCCGTTTGGGTCCATAATTAATTTTATAGCGCATTTTTTTATTAAAGCGGGCAAAAATTTCCTCTAGAGTGCCCTTTAGTGAAAGGCGGAAAGTGTAACGCGGCTGCATGCCGCCAAAATCATGCTCCTGACCGGTAAGTCTAAAACCGTGCCTTGATAAGAATGCTGCCAATTCAGCATTGTCGGGAACGGCAGGGTCCATTTTAAGGACAATGGCGCGGTGTTTTTGCGCCAATTCCGTGAGAGCTGATAAAGTAAACTCCCATAAGTGAAAATCTTTAGTATCGTCTAAAACGGGACCGCGGGGTACGTAAGCAATGGTACGCTTAAGTAGAGGGATTTGCCGAAATAACACAGACATTGCCGCCCGTATTTTACCGTCATCAGCGATAACTATTGCCCGCACAGGATCCCAGTCAGGGCTTTTAATTTCTCCCCAGCTGTAAGTCTGTAAAATATCGCCGGACGGCGCCGCAGCAATGAAAGCATCAAAACGGGCGGCATCATTTTTATCAATCATTTGCAAACGCATAAGTAAGCCTCCAGGAGAAGAGATTGACACTAATTATTTTCTGTAGAAATGTGATATTGATAGGTTTCATGACAATTGGGGCAGTATAGTTGATGAATGCAGGAATAATTTTCCCTTGGTGCCTCATTTTCTTCATAGGGAGCATACGGCCCGAGAATATCTTGGAGAGCGCCATAATCTTCCATGGCGCCGCCGCAGGCAGGGCAATTTAAGTGTAGCTCGGCTAAAGCATTGCAATATAAACAAATCTGCTTGTCCAGTTTTCTCACCCCTGTTTTGCTCCTTAGTGTGCCCAAAAGGGGAAAGAATTAATGCCGTGATTAAAATGATCATGTTTAAACTATTAATTGGGTCCTAGCAAGAGGGCGACAGGTTTTTGCAAAACAGTGGGATCTGTCAATGGGTTGCCGGCAACAGCTAAAATATAGGGCTTTTTGCCGGCCGTAAGCGTGCCCGCATCGGTAAGCTTACATGCTGCTGCTGCCAAAGTAGTTGCCGCCTGTAAAGCTGCATATTTGGATAAACCTGCTTCATGCAGCAAAGAGATTTCCCAGGCAAGACTTTTTCCATGCTCCACACCGGGGGCACCGGCATCGGTGCCGGCAACAATTTTTACTCCTAAAGCGCCGGCTTCTCCCACTAAACGGCTGTGCCGTTCATAAGAACGTTTAATGACATCATGCATCTTGGGTGTCAGTTTTGCCGCCAAATTGGGGGTGGCCAGTTGTGCTTTTACCGGAGCCAGGGTGGGTAGCCAGAAAGTCTCCGAGGCGGCCAAGTGCCGTAAGGTGTCTGCAGACATAAAATAACCATGTTCTATGGTTGTAACTTGGGCTTCAAGGCAGCGGCGTACAGCTTCATCACCGCTTGCGTGGGCCATGACCGGAAGGTTGTAACTTTGGGCCCTGTTTACGATGTGTTTTAATTCGGAAACGGTAAAGGTTGCCGCTCCGGTTTTCCCATAATGGCGAAAGCTAAAGATGCCTGAGGCCATGATTTTAATGTGGGCAGCCCCTTGAGCGGCCAATTGGTCTATGGCTGCCAGTGCTTCATCCATGGTGCTGACACCAAGACCCAAAGCTGAACCATAATGACCTTTTTTATAGAGGGCAAATCCTGCTTGTAAAACCAGGCAAGGTTCAGTAATCTCAATAAAACCATGCTTATTACCGGCATCTCTGATGGCATAAACACCTGCATTTAAGTAACAGCGCAGGCGCTCGGCATAATTTTGTGCTGTTTCCGGCAGCATTAAATGCACATGACCATCAATCAGTGCCGGCAGCAAAAAATAATTACTAAAATCCCAAGCGGAAGAAGGGACTGCTTCCTTTACTTTTGTAGAAATTCTGCCGTTTTCCACATAAAGCGTTCCGTTTTCCTTTATGGACGGTGATGAACCGTCCCAGAAATATTTATATGTAATGGCTGCCTGTTCCGGCAGAGAAATAATTTGCATATGATTTGCCTCCTTACCTGTTTAATTATACCATAGAAATGCAAATTCGCGAGGCGAAAGACATATAACAAAAGTGTAAGATCAGAAAATTTCATATTGTTGCCAGGGCAGGCATTATGATACAATAAGCACGGCCGCTGAGACGAAAAAGGAGTGAGCAGGCCTTGGGATTTATTCAGCAAATCATTGCCTTTACCCAAAATTACGGTGTTTGGGGTTTGGGCATTGGCATGTTTTTGGAAAGCCTTGGGATTCCCTTTGCTTCCGCCTTATTAACACTGACGGCCGGAACATTAATTGCCAGCGGCACAGCTACTTACTGGGAAATTCTTTTGATTACAACTTCCGGATTAGTGCTGGGTAGTATTGCCGGTTATTACATAGGTTATTGGGGAGGAGCACTGGGACGTTATTTACATTTACCTTGCTTTAGGTACCGGCCGCGTAATATGCAGCTTTGGGAAAAACTGCAGACCTGGGGGGAAATCTCCATTATTTTTGCCCAGTGGTTTGGCACCACACGTACTTGGATTTCCATTCCCGCCGGAGCCATGAGAATGAAAGTGCAAAAGTTTATTCTTTACACTTTTATTGGTGGTAGTATTTATTGTGCTTTGGCCATTGCTTTTTCTATTTTTCTCACCGGTTTAGTTAAGCGTTTTTGGGCGCAATACGGCCCGGAATATCTACTTATTTTCGTAGTTTTACTAATTATTGTCGCTCTGCTGACTTGTATTTTTGTGTGGCTGTATAGGCGTAAAAGAAAAACACGCTTGTAGGCAAAGTAAAACCCCTGTGAGACTCCAGGGGTTTTAGCCAGCATTTAAGACAATTGTTTTAGGGCCATGCGACATTTTTGTACGCATGCTTCCAAATCTTTTGCCACTTGTGCAAAAGAATTTTTGGCGGCAGTATTTTCAGTTTTTTTGGCGGCAACACGTAAATCGGCTGCCGAACTCTGGCATTTTTCAATGGAGTTTTCTACAAGTTGGCGGTAGTCAGTCATTTTACTTCACCTCGCAAGTTTTAGTGGAACCGGTGTTTTATTTTTTGTTCCTAAAATGCTTTTATGTATAAAGGGAACGGCTTGCGTAGTAATCTATCAGTGGCGGCAGGTGCGGGTCAAATTTTTCGGCAAAGGTTGCCGCCAGTTTATTTGATTCAAGAAAGCGGGGGATTCCGTCCGGGGGTACCATGAAATCCACGGAAAAGATAACACAGCCTTGATGAAAAGATAAAGCCTGCATAAACTCCGGAAATAGTTTAATCGTATTAATTTTGCCGGTAGTTATAGTTGTTTTTTTAATAAAATCGCCTAAAGGTAGAACATGCTTTTTTTCTAAAGCATCCCAGTTACAGTGTGAGATAAATTTTTGGCAATACTGACCATAAGCCTTTACGCCATAGCCGGGTAGGCTGAAAAAGGGCATTTTATGTACTACATGATCGGCACAAGCAGCGTACGGGTCATGTGTGACAATAAACTCACTGCAAATAAGTAGTTGTTCCCCATGCAGCTTGGCAAGCAGCTTGGGCAGTTTCTCCTGTAAATATTCAGCTTTCCAGACGGTATAGGGAATACCGGTACTGCTTTTGCCGGCGGAACCATAAGGTGCTTTGATAATCCAGAACTTAATATTTGCAGCAGGCAAAAAAGGGTCGCTGTCTTTTGTATAAACCCTTTGTACCGGCAGAAATTTATTGCCCTTTTGCCCTTGCAGTTTATTTGCCAAAAATGCTTTGGAAGCAAAGGAAGCAGGTAAATAGCCAACTATTTTTTTGCCTTGGCTAAGAAATTCTGCATAAAGTAAATCCGGTAAAGTACATAATTGCACATCAATCATGTCAGCTTCCACATGGCGATGCAATAAATGATCCGGACATAAAAACACACTTTTCCCTTGCCGGGTATAGAGATTAACTAATCCCTGCACCCCTTTTTGCTGACAGCCGAAAAGGTACCAGGCGGGATAAGGAGCATCCGGGGCCTGGTACCTTTGGGCACATGCCTGCAGTGTTTCCGGTGTGCTTAATGGCCGTTCTACCTTTTTTACTGCCAATGCGGCAGCCAGCAGATCATGATGAACGGCAATGCAGACTTTTTGCATCTTTTTTACCTATTGTAGTTTCTGACGAGCCTTTCCCAGTAACGGCGAAAAAGTGATTGATGGCTTTTGCCGGCCGGTTCGTAGGGAGGGCTTAATGCCTCCATTGCAGACATGTCTTCTGCAATTTCCACGTCCGGATTATCTTCTACCTTCCAGGGTTCCGGATAAAAAGACATCTGGCTGCACCCCCTAGGGTATTATTTTGTGTGAGCTACTGTGCTTAGGCAACTATTTCCATGGGAGGTCATTTGTCTGCCTCACAATTTATTATCTGCATAAACGGTAAAAATCTTACGCATTAAACTTTACCATGCCTGCCAAAGAAAAATTTTTTTGCTGAATTTTTAGTTAGCGTGCCACTGTTTTTTAAAAAAATGCTGTTAATCTTTGCTTGTGTTGCGAATTTTTGCACAAATTAAATAAAAAAATAATTGGGCGATAATAAAAAAAAAGACCTAAACAAGGAAAATGTGGGGTGTTTATTGCATGAAAATAACTGTACTTGGATGCTACGGTCCGTACCCGCCGGCAGGGCAATGCTGTTCAGGTTATTTGCTGCAGGATCAAGAGACGGCCATTCTTTTAGATTGCGGCAATGGTGTTTTCAGCCGCCTGCGGTACTACCTTGAACCGTGGGAATTATCCGCTGTAATCGTCACGCATCTCCATGCCGATCACTATGGTGACCTGGTAATTTTAAAATATGCATTGATGCTGCATAACCAGGAGATAAATATGCCTCTTATCGTTTATGCGCCGGAAGAACCCCGGGAGATTTTTACTTCTTTAAACTATAAGACTTTTTTGCAAGCGGAACCTATTCATGAAAAGACAGAACTGGAAATTGGCCGCCTGCAAATTTCTTTTACACCCACTGTGCATTCTGTACCGTCATACTTGGTTACCGTTACAGCAGGGCAAAAGAAATTTGTTTATTCGGGAGACTCCGAATATTTTCCTGCAATGACGGCTGCTGTAGAAGGAGCAGATCTTTTCCTGTGTGAAGCCAATTTCCTGGAAGCAGAACGCAAAAGCGGGGCTAGCAATCACCTTACCGCTGCACAGGCCGGGCAAATCGCCCGGGAAGGCGGGGTTAAACGCTTAATTTTAACCCATCTTTTTCCTGATCGAGATCCAAAACTTACATTGCAGGAAGCGCAAAAGGAATTCGCCGCCTGTGAACTTGCGCAACCGGCTGCCGTTTACCAATTGTAGGGGAAGCAAAAAACTGCCGGTGATTTCCGGCAGTTAATTTTTTTGCGCATATTTGGCGCGGTAGTGTTCCAGTTCCTCCCACAATGCTCCCATGGGATTGGTGGGGCCGTAACCACTGCCCACGGCAATACCGTGTTTAATGGCTTGTGTAATAAAAACTTTGGCTTTTTGTACCGCCGTGAGGGGCGGTAAACCGTGGGCCAGGTAGGCGGTAATGGCAGCGGCATAAGTGCAACCGGTGCCATGGGTGTGGATGGTGTCAATCTTTTTCTCCACCAGGCGGTGAATATGCTTGCCGTCAAAGAAGATATCAATCTTTTCCTCCCCGGGCAAATGGCCCCCCTTAACCAGGACAAACCGTGGTCCCAAACGGTGCAATTCACGGGCGGCTGTAACCATGTCGTCAACAGTGTGCAGTTGCCGACCCAGCAGCGCCCCGGCTTCCGCCAGGTTTGGTGTGATGATTAAAGCTAGGGGGATTAGTTTAGCTTTTAAAGCTTCCACGGCATTTTCGGCAAGGAGCCGGTCGCCGCTTTCGGCAACCATCACAGGATCCACCACCAGTTTGTCCACTTGGTAATACTTGAGGCGTTCAGCAACAGTTTCAATAATGCCTGCTTCAGACAACATGCCCGTTTTGATGGCGTTGACGGGAATATCGGAAAGAACTGCATCCATTTGGCTTTGCACAAAATCCTTTGGTACAGTATGGATACCGTGTACACCTTTGGTATTTTGTGCCGTCAGGGCCGTGATGACACTGGTGCCATAGGTATTTAAGGCGGCAAAAGTTTTTAAATCAGTTTGGATGCCGGCTCCGCCGCCGGAATCAGAACCGGCAATTGTTAGTGCTTTTGCTTTAGACATAACTCCTCCTTCTGTGTCAGTAAATATTTCCTCAAGCTTAGGCAAAATTTTATTCTTTATTCCACAACAACAGTTTAAACCCTTTTTGGTGTTTAGGGAGGCAGATTTGCCGGGAAAGCTGAAAGTCTGACCCTAATCTAGGAGTCAGACTTTTAGGTGCTTGTCTACTCTTTTTCAAACAGATCTTTGCCTACGCCGCAATCCGGGCATACCCAGTCATCGGGGAGATCTGCAAAGTCAGTGCCGGGTGCAATGCCGTTTTCGGGATCGCCCACTTCAGGATCATAAACATAACCGCAAACAGTGCAAACCCATTTTTCCAAGGTCTATTCCTCCTTATGTTTTTTTATCAAGTTTATCATATTATAGAACTTAAGGTAAATATTAATAGAATCTGTTTTCGTGAAATATTTTTCATTTATCACGGTTTTTGCTAATTTAGTTGTAAAAAGAGGAAAAACAGAAAACAAGTCGAACTTTATATGGGTAATTTTAGGGAAAGACGTAGAAATTATTAGAATTTTGATGTAGGAGTTAAAGTTATGCGAAAAATGAGAATTTGTCGATTAAGGCCGGGTATGATACTTGCCAAAGCAATCTATGGTCCTGACGGGCAGCTTTTACTCAACAAAGGCGTAGAGCTGAAAGGCATGTATATTGCCGGGCTCCAACGTATGGATATACAATATGTATATGTTTATGACCCGTTAATGGAGGACGTGGAAGAAGTACAGGTTGTTTCCGATGTAACAAAACATCAAACCATTAAAGTGATGAAAAAAACATTTGGCTGTCTCAAAGCAAACGGTCTGGAATACGGACAGCTAATGAACAGAAGATTCCTCAATACCGTGGAAAAGCTGATAGATGAAGTTTTAGCCAATAAAGATATTGTTTATAATCTAGATAATATCCGTTACACCGATGATTATACATTTACTCATTCCGTAAATGTTTGTATCCTGTCTCTATTGGTAGCTTCCGGACTTCAGCTTTCCCGCAACAATTTAAAGGAGATGGCGGTAGGGGCGCTATTACACGATGTGGGAAAACTGTGGGTTGATGAAAATATTTTAAAGAAAGAGGGAAGCCTAACACCGGCTGAATTTGAGCAAATCAAAAGACATCCGCTTTTTGGGTATGATATCT
>ERZ773359.2640-NODE-2640-length-22257-cov-441.764391_pt1 | contig 22257 bp, 21 predicted proteins | sample MGYA00374955_ERZ773359 | MGnify/ENA primary metagenome ERZ773359 (study PRJEB29098, sample SAMN04486028) | biogas fermenter metagenome | study: EMG produced TPA metagenomics assembly of the Biogas fermentation microbial communities from Germany - Plant 4 DNA1...
AACCTGCATCTGGCCTGCTAACGGATTCCTCTTGTCCTGAGACCCTCCGCCCAAACATCCCGTTAGCAGGAGGGCCGTCACCAAAAGCACCGCCAACCTTTTCACCGTCCGCTCCTCCTTCTGCGTTGGCGATAACGTGCCACAACTCTTTGCTGTTACACTGTTCCTTCGATAGCACGCTTATCCATTCCTGCCACAAAGTGCAGACGCGTACGGCTGACTAGTTTCATTGGCGTTCCGCTGATTCGTAGTCAGAAACTCAGCACAGCTGAGCCCCGTTTACTCCTTCACCGGGGCCCTATAGAGCAGCGCCACGTTCACTGCCCAGATCAGGGCTGAGCCAACCAAGAAGGTGAGGACCGCTGGATAAGGATTGGGAGTCTCTCCTGCAAAGCCAAAGGCCCGTTTCAAGAAGGAAAGGAGAGAGTGTATCAGCCTCCCGCCGGTGAGCCGGTTAAGGATGGACAGCACTGGAACCACCACCGCAGGACTCAGGGAAACGATCACTTTCCAGACGGTGTTCGAGCGGTAGTAGATCATGGTGATCATCCACCCAAGACTGCTCGCGAAGATCAACGACGCAGTGGTCCACAGCCCTTTGGCCACGGCGGACTTGCCGTAGATTTGGTCGAAGAGACCGAGATAGATGGGGAGGCGATCCATCACCGCATCCAGGATCACGTCCACCGCACCCATAATCACCGCTAGGCCCACCAGGGACAAGAGGGTGGCCAGGTAAAACACCCGGCGGGAAAGGTTATTGGCCTGAGCAAAACGAAAACTGGTTTTGAAGCAGTTTAGCCCGATCACAAACACAAAAATGAAGCTGCCCCCGCTGAGACTAGCGTGCCCTTCCATCCGGCCGCTGATGCCCAGAGTCAAGGCGATCATTGCTGCCAAAACCAAGTAGAAAACCAGGACAGCTGTGCGATAATCCCTCAGCTGATATTTGGTAAACGACCACACCCGCGCCATAGCTATCCCCTCCTTAAGCATTAGAATTCGTGAGGGCAATGAAGAGCTTCTGCAGCTCTGGCCGGCCAATTTCCAAACCCAAGGACTTGGCCAAAGCCCTGTCCACAGCTCCACCCAGCACGATCACCGATTTGAAGTTCTGCAACCGCTCCTCGGACAGGTAATTCCTGCCCTGGATATACTGATCCACCTTGGAAGCCTCACCGGAAACGGCGTAGGCTGACTCCAAGAGCTCCTCCACGGGCTGATGGCGGATCACCCTACCCTTGTCGATGATGATCACCTCTTCCAGAATGTCGGCAACTTCGTCAATGAGGTGGGTGGAGATGATCACAACCTTGGGCTCTTCGATGTAGTTGGCCAGGATTTCTCTGTAGAGCATCTCCCGGTGGTTGGCATCCAAGCCTAGAACAGGTTCATCAAAGAGCAGGATGGAAGCTCCACTGGCCAGAGCTAAGATGGCCTTGAAGATGGAGGAATAGCCCGTGGACAGCTCCTTCACTCGCTTGCTGGTATCCAGCTCAAAGCGGCGAGCCAGCTCCTCCCCATAGGCCGTGCGGAACCCGGGGTAGAACTGTGCGGTCCACTGAAACGCCTCCCGCACCCTCAGTGAACCGGGGTGGAGGTTGGCCTCGGTCATGTAGAACACCCTGCCGAGCACAGCGTCATTTTCCCAGACGGGTTCACCATCGATGGCGATGGTTCCCTCCGTGGGATGAAGCTTGGCAGTGAGCAAGTTCAGCAGCGTGGTTTTGCCCGCACCGTTCCTGCCCAAAAGCCCAACGATCTTCTGCCCTTCCAAGGTCAGATCCACCTGTTTCAGGGCGAGAGTTTGGCCATAGCGCTTGCTTAAAGAGCGTAGTTCAATCCTGCTCATCTGGAAGGCCCCTTTCGATCATCTCTATCACTTCTCCAGTGGAAACGTTCAGTTTTTGCGCCTCGGCGAGAAGGGGTACTACAAAGGACTGGTAGAACTGTGCTCGCCGTTTCTTCTTGATTTGGCGCTGGGCGCCGCGGGCCACAAACATGCCCACACCCCGTTTCTTGTAGAGAATTCCTTCATCCACCAACAGGTTCACCCCCTTGCGGGCAGTGGCCGGGTTGATCTTCAGCACTACCGACAGTTCAGTAGTGGAGGGAACCTGGGTCTCCTCTGCCAAAATGCCTTTTAGGATATCGTCCTCCATGGCTTCTGCTAACTGAATATAGATGGGCTGCTCGCTGTCGAAATCCAGTCGCATGTCCTCCCCCTCTCCCACGCCAGGTTAGTTACTTGTGTAACTAACTATACAACTAACCAAGTCCTGTGTCAACTCCCGTTTCAAAAAAGACATAAAAAAACTCCTCTGGGAGGAGCTGCAACCAAAAAAGGGCCCTAGCTTTCCACCTAGTTAGCCCTTTTCAAAGTGATTCTGATTTTCGTACCCTTGCCCACCCTGCTCTCCACGGCAATGGTCCCCTTGTGTCTGTCGATAATATGCTTGACGATGGCCAGCCCTAAGCCCGTTCCTCCAGTTTGGCGGGAACGTCCCTTATCCACCCGGTAAAACCGCTCAAAGAGGCGATCCAAGTGTTCCGAACCTATGCCCACGCCGTTATCGATGACAAGGAATTCCACATGATCCAGTCCCTGCTCGGCCTCGATCCACACCCGGCCCCCTTCGGGAGTATACTTCACCCCGTTGTCCACCAGATTGAGGGCAACCTGCCGCAGGAGCTTCTCATCTCCCTCCACGATAACGGGGTCGTAGATATTGTTCTCCAGGGTGATCTGCTTCTCCTCAGCTTTACTCTGCAAAAGAAGCACCGTATCGTCGAACACCTTTTTCATGTCCACTGCAGTCTTGTTTATCCGCAGTTTCCCGCTTTCTATGCGGGAGAGATCCAACAGGTCATTGATCAGGGCAATCATGCGATCCGTTTCCGCAGAAATGATGTTCAAGAAGCGCTCCAAAAGCTGCTTGTCATCGAGATGACCATTGAGCAGCGTTTCCACAAAACCTTTGATGGACGTCAAAGGAGTGCGCAGTTCGTGGGAGACGTTGGAGACAAACTCCTGGCGCATCTGCTCCAGGTGCCTGAGGGAGGTCACATCCCGCATCACCGCCACTGCTCCCTGGATCTTCCCCTTTTGATCCTGGAGCGGGCTGCTGGTGATGGCGATGGTCCGTTCGCTGCCCGGGCGCACCCGCACTTCGCTGGTAAAAGTCTCCTTGGAATCCATGGTCTTTTCCAAGATGCGCGTCAGTTCCTCATGCCTGGTGGCTTCGAAGATATTCTGCCCAATGGCCTGTTCAGGCAGATCCCAGACATCGGCGGCAGCCCGGTTGGCCAGAATCACTTCCCGCCGCATGTTCACCGCGATGACACCGTCGTCCATGCTGGACAAAATGGTGTCCAGCTGGCCTTCCCTGCTGCTGATGGTCTGGAAGAGATCATCCAGGATCTCCGAAAGCTCGTTGAAAGCCCGTCCCAGCTGGCCAATTTCATCGGTGCTGCGCACCAACACCATGCGTCCGAACTCCCGCTGCTGCAGGCTGCGCACCAAGGCCAAAAGGTCTTGGATGGGCGTGGTGATGGACCTGTTCACAACGAAAGCCACCGCAACGGCGCTGGCGGCAACCAACACGGCGATGAGCATGGAGCCCCTAGCAATTCTCGCGGACATGCTGGAGATTTCATCGGTGGCCATGAACACATGCAGCACTGCGCCGCCTTCCAAGGGCGCGGAGGCAGTGAAGTAGTCCTGCTCATCTAGCTCTTCCGGAGAAGGGCCGGCAGCAAGCAGCCCCGAAGGCTCCACGATGCTGATGGTCCTCTTGGTTATTCTCTCCAGGAACGCCACTTGTTCAGGCAAAGCCTGGGAATCTGTAAAGCGTTCTGCCCAAGCTTCACTCAAACTCAAGCTGATCATCTGGGCATCGGCATTGAGATCCTCCCGGGCCCTGTTCTCCAAGGAGCGCTGAGCCAGGCGCGCCACAAAAAACGTGGTAACCCCGACAGAAAGCAAGGTTACCACCAAAACTAGACTTGTTAACTTGAAAAGCAATGGGCCCTTGAAACGCCACTTCTTCAAGTTAGTTCCCCCTCAGTTTGTACCCTACCCCGTGAATAGTCTCGATGCGGCTTTCGCCTTCTGGACCCAGTTTGCGGCGGAGATGCCGGATATGCACATCTACCGTGCGGGTTTCGCCTTCATACTCATAGCCCCACACTTTTTGCAGCAGAACCTCTCTGGTCATAACCTTCCCCACGTTCTGCATGAAGATATGGAGCAGGTCAAACTCCTTGCGGGTCAACTCCACTAGTTGGTCGCCTACCTTCACTTCCCTGGTATCCACCTGGAGGAAGATGTTGCCAACCTTGTATTCATTTTCATCCTGGCTCTCCTGGCCGCTGGCCCTGCGCAGCACTGCCTTGATGCGTGCCACCAGCTCCAGGGGGCTGAAGGGCTTGGTCATATAATCGTCTGCCCCAAGCTCCAGGCCCAGCACCCGCTCCAGCTCGGTTTCTTTGGCTGTGAGCATGATAATGGGCACGTTGCTGGTGCGCCTAATCTCTTTGCACACATCATAGCCATCTTTCCCCGGCAGCATCAAGTCCAGAACGATCAGATCTGGCTTATAGGATTCAAACATCTCCAGGGCGGCAAACCCATCGGCCGCAATCGCCGTGTCAAAACCCGACTGTTCTAAGTTAAAACCAATCAATTCCTGGATGGAGGGTTCGTCATCTACGATAAGTATTTTCTGCTTGATCATAATAACTATCACCCCGTTTTATTTAGTAGGTAAAGCCGTCCAGCTCGTCTAACGCGCCTTCATCTCCCATAATCCTCACCACGAAATAGTGAGGCATACAGACGATAACCTGTCCAACATGGCGCCGCCAGCCCGTGTGTACACAGATCTGATCGGGGCAGTCGGCGTCCGAAACACGCACCTGCCCGTCGCGGATCTCCACAATATTGTAGCCATGCTCCGTTTCAAAGCGAATGGGGGCTGCGTCTCTGGCCATATCCAGCTCGCGAACGACTTTGCCTTCAATTTCTATAAGTACCTTGTTTCCGGGAGCCCGCTTCGGCAAAACCACTTGGTTATACACAAAAGCGCCTACGCCGATAAGGAGTAATACGACAATGAGGACAAGATCTCCTTTAACCTTTCCTTCTGAATTCATTAACAACAGCTCCAAAAAATGGCGGAAGGGGTGGGATTCGAACCCACGGAGGGCGCAAACCCTCGACGGTTTTCAAGACCGCTCCATTCGTCCGCTCTGGCACCCTTCCCCTCCCTAACTTGATACATTATAACCTAAGTTTGCATAGTTAACAAGTAGCTATTTTTCGGCAGAAATGCTTTTAGAGCTTCTTTGCGGGCGCGATTCTCTCCACGCCGCCCATGTAGGGGCGGAGAACCTCAGGTACAACCACCGAGCCGTCCTCCTGCTGATAGTTCTCCAAAATAGCAGCTAGACAGCGTCCCACGGCGATCCCCGACCCGTTAAGGGTGTGTACGAACTCGGGCTTGCTTCCCTTGTCGCGGCGGAAGCGGATGTTGGCTCTCCTGGCTTGAAAATCCTCGAAATTGCTGCAGGAGGAAATTTCTACGTACCGTCCGTAGCTGGGCATCCAGACCTCTGGGTCGTACTTTTTCGCCGCAGTAAAGCCCAAATCAGCCGTGCACATCTGGGTGACGCGGTAGGGCAAGCCCAGCCTTCTCAGCACTTCTTCCGCATTGTTGGTGAGCTTCTCCAGCTCGTCGTAGGAGGTTTCCGGAGCTACGAACTTCACCAGCTCCACCTTGTTGAACTGGTGCACCCGCACCAAGCCCCTGGTGTCCCGGCCGTGGGAACCTGCCTCCGAGCGGAAGCAAGCCGAATAGGCCACGTGGTAGATGGGCAGATCGTCCATGCTCAAAATCTCATCACGGTAGAGGTTGGTCACCGGCACCTCCGCGGTGGGGATCAGGTAGTAATCGAAACCTTCCAGCTTAAACATATCCTCGCCGAACTTGGGCAGCTGCCCAGTTCCCGTGGCGCTCACCGCATTCACCATAAAGGGAGGGAAGATCTCCCTGTAGCCGTGCTCTGTGGTGTGGAGATCCAGCATGAAGTTGATCAAGGCCCTCTCCAAACGGGCACCCAGCCCTTTGAGGAAATAGAAGCGTGCTCCAGTCACTTTGGCGGCCCGCTCAAAGTCGATGATGTCCAGGTCTACCCCAATATCCCAGTGGGCTTTGGGTTCAAAACCGAACTGGATGGGATCGCCCCAGCGCCTGATCTCCTTGTTTTCTTCCTCGCTGGCCCCCACATGCACCGACTCATGGGGCAGGTTGGGGATGCGCAGCAGCAGATCCTGCAGCTTGCTGGAAACGTCGCGGACCTCGTCGTCGTAATCCTTGATACGCTGGGAAACCTCCCGCATCTCCTCGATGAGAGACTGGGCATCCTGTTTCTCCCTCTTCAGGCGGGCGATCTCTTCAGACACCTCATTGCGCTTGGCCTTCAGCTGTTCCACTTCCGTGAGCAGGCCGCGGCGCCGTTCGTCCAGAGCCAGCACCTCATCGATAGAGGCAGTAGCTTCTCCCTTGGCCGCCAGGCCTGCTTTCACCTTGTCTGGATCTTGACGAATCATGCGGAGATCTAGCATTTCCATCTTCCCCTCTTGAACTTAATAAAAAAACCCGCCTCTGAACTCGAGAGCCCAGGGACGAGTTGAAAACCCGCGTTGCCACCCTGATTAACTGCGGCGTGCCGCAGTTCACCTCATTTCGCTATGCACTTGTACCAGTTCAGGAGTTGGAACCTAAGGTTTCCGGCTGGTTCGCACCACCCACCAGCTCTCTGCATCTGGAAGCTTCCTTAGTTGGGCTCCCTCATCACTGTTGGAGTACTTATCCTATTATACCCAAGTCCAGCCCCAAAATCAACTCCGTCTACAGTTCCGTCGGTCTCTGCCTGGCGGACCTGCCTTGGGGGAGGAGATCCTTGAGGCCCATGCGCTTCTGCGTGGCGTCCTCCACCAAGCGGTAAAACATGTACAGTCCCAAGGCCCGGAACAACCCGGAAGTCAGGAACAGCGGCCTCAGCCCGAAGATCTCGGCGGCAAAGCCTCCCGCCAGGGGACCCACGGCCATGGCCACGCCCATGAGGGTGTTATACCCCCCTACATAGACCGTACGGTTGTCGTCGGGGGTGATTTCCAGGAGCAGGTTAAAGGCAGCGAGGTTGTAGCCTCCCCAGGCCAGCCCGTTGATTGCATAGATCAGAAATGGAAACCAGGCGTTGCGCGTTCCCCACCAGAGCAGGGGCAGCACAACCACCCCAATGCCAGAGGCCAGCATCACGTTCTTCTGGCCAAATACATCCGCCAGGCGCCCCCAATAACGCTGCACCAGAACCTGAGTGGCCAGGTTGATGCCGGAAAGGACAGCCCAATAGCCGGCTGCACCTCCCAAATCCTCCACGAAGTAGACCACAAAGAACGAGCTGGCCAAATTCACCCCGAAGTTCCAGATCAAAGAACTCGCCACGTAATTGCGGAAAGCCCGCTGGGTGCCCACTTCCCTCCAGAAATCCTTCACCTTGGATCTGAAGGTGGTCCCTGCCTGTTTTGGCTTGGGCGGGCTCTGGGCGAAATCGATGGTGGAGAAGATGTAGCTGGCGGTGAGCCCCAATACCGCTGCGCCGCCGAAGATAATCTGGAAATTGAGGGGAAATCTCAGGCCCAACAGGAATGTGGCCACGAAGGTGGCCAGCAGGGCACTGATGTTGCAGACCATGTTGCGGTTGGCGTAGTAGCGTCCCCGGATGGATTTGGGGATCAGATCGGCCTGCAGCGCAGTCCAGGCCGGCACACCGATGTTGGCCGCCAAGATCCTGAAGGTGGCCAGGAAAATCACCACGCCCACCCTATACTGAGCAGGAACCAGAAAAGGGACAACTGCCAGCAGTGCCCAAGTGGCACGGGCCGTGTACCCCCCGACGGTGGGCAGAATGCGCTTGTCCTTCATGCGCTCGGACCACAGCCCTGCTGGAATCTGGAGCAGGTTCCCGATCAGGTTGGGAAAGGCAGTAAGCATGCCGATTTGCGAGGGCGTGGCCCCCAATGCAAGGGCAAAGAGGCTTAAGTACGGGGCCGCCAAGTTCTCGGCAGCCACCGCAAAGCCTCCTTCCACCGTATTCAGCTTCATGGCTTTCCGCGTCTTAGGTGAGAACATGAAGGCAGCCAAAACCAGCCCTCCTAGAAGGCTAATTCAACTCTGGATATAAAGGGAACCTCTCTGTCAGCCCAGCAATGGCCCCTCGGATCTCTGTGAAATCCTGGCGCCCGCGCTCTAACGTCTGGGCAATTAGGTTTCCGATCAGGCGCATCTCTGCCGCGCCCATCCCTCTGGTCGTGAGGGCAGCAGTGCCCATGCGGATCCCGCTGGTGACAAAGGGGCTTTCCGTCTCAAAGGGGATGGAGTTTTTGTTCACCGTAATGCCCACGCTGTCCAGGAGCTCTTCGGCTTCCTTACCCGTAAACCCTTTTTCCTTCACCTTCACGAGCAGAAGGTGATTGTCAGTGCCGCCGGAAACCAGGGGGAAACCGTGCCCCTGCAGCGTCTCGCCCAAGGTCTTGGCGTTCTCTACAATCTGCCTCTGGTACGTTTTAAACTCAGGCTGCAGGGCTTCTTTGAAGGACACCGCTTTCGCCGCGATCACATGCATGAGCGGTCCGCCCTGCATCCCGGGGAAAACTGCTTTATCAATGGCCTTGGCGTGCTCCTTGGTGGTGAGGATCATGCCGCCCCTGGGACCCCGCAGGGTCTTATGGGTTGTGGTGGTGACAAAGTCCGCATAGGGGACGGGGCTGGGATGAACGCCCGCAGCCACCAAGCCCGCGATGTGGGCCATATCCACCATGAGCAGCGCGCCGGCCTCATCCGCGATTTCCCTGAAAATCCTAAAGTCGATGATGCGGGGATAGGCGGAAGCACCAGCGATGATCAGCTTGGGCCTGTGCTTTAGGGCCAAATCCCGCACTTGATCATAGTCAATGCGCTCATCTTCTTTGCGCACTCCGTAGTGGATTACCTTAAACCAAGCACCCGACTGATTCACGGGACTGCCGTGGGTCAGATGCCCTCCCGCGCTTAAGTCCATGCCTAAAATAGTGTCCCCAGGCTTCAAGCAGGCAAAATAGACAGCTTGATTGGCCTGGGAACCGGAGTGGGGCTGGACGTTGGCATGGTCAGCTCCAAAGAGCTGCTTGGCGCGCTCAATGGCCAGGTTTTCCGCAACGTCAACGAACTCGCAGCCGCCGTAATAACGTCTACCAGGGTAACCCTCCGCATACTTATTGGTAAGCTGACTTCCCAAGGCTTCAAGGACTGCGCAGCTGACGAAGTTTTCCGACGCAATCAGTTCAAGCTTCTTGTTCTGGCGGCGGGTCTCATCCTTGATCACCTGCAAAATCTCTGGATCGGATTCTCTGAGAAACTGAAGCAAACCCAATCACCTCTCTTTTTGGGATCTCCCCGTGAAGGAGTGGTCTTATGGTCACTGAACTGCGTGCTGTGCTCACCATGGCCCTACTCCGTTTGCTCGCAGGAACACTGGAAATCACAGCCGGGCTCCTCATGGTCAAGTTGGGCAGAGTGGAATCTGCCCTGAAAATCAACGCTGTACTGGGGCTCGTCGGCCCGGTGATCCTCACCTTAGTGAGCGCCGTGGGCCTCCTCCACTTGAGCACCCAGCTCCCCTGGCCCAAGTTAGCCCTGATCAGCCTGGGGGTTATCCTCATTTTCTGGGGCACCCACTGACCTAAGGGTAGATACGGTTCAATAGGCGCGGGAAGGGGCTTGCTTCCCTGAGGTGAGCCAAGCCGCAGATCCAGGATACGGTGCGCTCCAGGCCCAGCCCAAAACCGGAATGGGGCACACTGCCGTACCTGCGCAGATCCAGGTACCATTCATACGGCTCCCGGGGCAGCTTGTGCTCCTCCAGCCTCTGTTCCAGCAGTTCTAGATCGGCGATGCGCTCCCCTCCGCCGATGATCTCGCCGTAGCCCTCGGGAGCCAGCAGATCACTGCCCAAAACGATCTCAGGCCGTTCAGGATGGGGTTTGAAATAGAAGGCTTTGACCTCCGTAGGATAACCATGGACAAACACAGGGCGGTCAAACTGGCTGGCGATGATGGTTTCGTCCCCTCCGCCTAGATCCTCGCCCCATTTGATATCGGAACCGTGCTTCTGCAGGATCTCCACCGCTTCATCATACGAGATGCGCGGGAAGGGAGGAACCACGTTCTTGAGCTTGCTGGTATCGCGCTCGAGGATCTCCAGCTCCTTGGAGCAGTTCTCCAGCACATGCTGGACCATGTAGCTCACATACTCCTCCTGGAGCTTCATGTTGTCGTCGTTGCTGTAAAAGGCCATTTCCGGCTCCACCATCCAGAATTCCATCAGGTGACGCCTGGTCTTGGACTTCTCCGCCCTAAAGGTGGGGCCGAAGCAGTACACCTTCCCGAAGGCCATGGCCGCTGCTTCCATATACAGCTGCCCGGTTTGGGAGAGGTAGGCTTTGTCGTCGAAGTAGTCGGTCTCAAAGAGGGTGGTAGTCCCTTCCACCGATGCCGGAGTCAGAATGGGAGCATCGATTAAGACGAAATCCCGCTCATCAAAGAATTTGCGGGTGGCTTTGATCAGCTCGTTCCTCACCAGCATGATGGCGTGCTGTCTCCGCGAACGCAGCCACAAATGCCTGCGATCCAGGAGGTATTCCACCCCGTGCTCCTTGGGGGTGATGGGGTATTCCTCCGCCAGCTGCACGATCTCCAGATCGGTCACGGTAAGCTCAAAACCGCTGAGGGAGCGGGGTTCTTCCCGCACAACGCCCCGGACAATCAAGGAAGACTCTTGGGTGAGGCGTTTTGCTGCTTCGAATACTTCCGGCGAGACCTCGCTTTTCACCACCACACCCTGGATCATCTCGGTGCCGTCCCTGATGATCAGGAACTGGATCTTCCCGCTGGAGCGTTTGTTAAACAGCCAACCCCTGATCTCCACTTCGCTGCCTACGTGTTGGGCAATGTGTTTGAGATAGACGCGTTCCACCACTTCTCCTCTCCTTCTACCTATGGTGTAATTCATCGTACAAGCCCTTTAGGATTAGGGCATCGTCCTCGAGGATGGGGCTTTCACAGGTAAGCCAGCCTGCAACCTCATAATCCACTAAAGCCTGCAGCACCGCCCTGTAATTCAATTCCGTCTCCTCCAGGGGCACATGGCGCTTCTCCCCCCTGGGGCCGTACTCGATCCCCGAGAGGTGCATATGCATGGCCTGCAGTGCTTCTGGGCCCAGACTATCCCTGATCTGCTCCAGGGCCCCGGCAAAATGCTGGTAGGAGTTGAACTCCCCCAAGCTGCGGGCATAGAGATGGGCAAAGTCCACGCAGGGGTAGACCCCGGGCAGATCTTGCCCCAGGCGGATCAGCTCTTCCAAGGTGCCAAATTGGGTGGGCCCCCCTGTGGTCTCGGGGCTCAGCCGGATATCCACTCCAGCGCGCTCCAGTTCCTCCAGCATCTCTTCCATATTTTGCTTGACCCGCTCATACACCACTTCTGGATCGTCATCGTGGTAAAAAGCGGCGTGGAAGGTGACGCTGCGCGCCCCCGCGGCTGCCCCGATCTTGGCCGCTTGGATGATCCGCTGCTTGCTCGCTTCCACTTTTTCTGGTTCTTTGGAATTCAGGTTTATGTAGTAGGGGGCGTGTACCGTGAGGGACACCCGCTGCTCTTCAGCGAGTTTCCTAACGGCCCGGGCGGTCTTTTCGCCCATCCTTACCCCCCGCACGAACTCAATCTCCATATGCTCAAGGCCCAGCTCCGCCAGGCGCACAATCCCGTCGGGAGTAGTCTGCGGCTTGGTGGATGCAGGAACTCCAGCGGTGCCGATTCTCAGTCCAGCCAAGGCTTAAACGTCCTGTCCGGGGATGAGAATTTTCTTCTTGGGGACTTCCAGCTTGGGTTCTTCTTCGCCCTCTTCCTCGTCCTGGAAATCCAAAACCTTGGACAAAGCATCGTTAACCTGCATCATCATGCCGCTGAAAGCGAACTCCGCCTCAAAGAGGTCCCTAATGTAAGGGTTGATGGAAATCACCCCAAAGAGGTTCTGCAGCTGCTCCTCTTCCTCAGGCGTTATTTCCCGCCCCTCCATCTGCTTTCTGTGCAGCTCCAGCTGCTTCTGCTGGAAGTCCCGGAGCATAACCTTGGCTGCATGCTGGTTGTTGACCCTGGCCCTGGCTTCCAGCAAACGCTTGTATTCCGGGCTGCTGATAATGGCTTCCGCCAATTCTTGCGCTTTTCTCTGAACATCCACTGCTTCCGCCTCCTTCAACTAGACGTTGAACCTGAAGGTGATCACATCACCATCCTGCACAATATAGTCCTTCCCTTCCAGACGGAAAAGGCCCTCTTCCTTCACTTTCTGCATATTGCCGCAACGGACCAGATCCTCGTAGGCCACAACCTCCGCCCGGATAAAACCCCTTTCGATATCGGAATGGATCTTACCTGCAGCGCGGAGTGCCGTATCGCCTCGGTTGATGGTCCAGCTGTGCACTTCCTTTTCGCCCGCGGTGAAGAAGGAAATAAGGCCCAGATGGGCATACACGGTGCGGGCGATGCGGGCGATTCCCGACTCGCTCACTCCCAGTTCCTCCAGGAACAGCCTGGCGTCTTCTGCGTCCAACTCGCTGATCTCCGCCTCGATTTGGGCGCTCACTTTGATCAGGGGGACATTTACCCTGGCCAGCTCCGCTTCCAGTTCCGCCTGCTGCGGATAGCTGTCTGCGTGCATCTGCTCCTCATCCAGATTCACAACGGCGATCAAGGGCTTTTTGGTGAAGAAATCATAGGTGCGCAGCAGGTTCTCCTCTTCCGGACTCAGCTCCAGCTGGCGCAGGGGCAGATCCTGCTCCAAGGTCTCCCTGCATTTCTCCAAAACAGCCAGCTCTTCCCCGGCCTTGGGGTTTTTGGCCTTCTGCCCCGCCAGGCGCTCCAGGCGTGTTTCCAAGAGGCTCCAATCGGCCAAGAGCAGCTCCTGCTGCAGATCCTTGAAGTCGCCGTAGGGTTGAATCCCCGAGAGGCTGGGGACGGTATCCTCTTCGAAAGCCCGCAGCACCGCCACTAAGGCATCCACATCCCGCACGGACTGCAGGAAATCCAGGGAGTTTCTGCCTGGCAGAAAGCCGGGCACATCCCAAAAATCGATGGTGGCGTAGGTCACCTTGCGGGGGTTATACAGCCCGGCTAGAACATCTATCCGGGGATCAGGAATCCTGCCCACGGCCAGCTGCGCTTTGCCGTTCGTACTGGCAGCGTGATTCGTCAACAAACGGAACAAGGCGCTCTTGCCCGCTTGGGGTTTACCGATAATACCGATCTTCAACTTCAGTGTTCCTCCAACGTGTGCAGCTAGATTGCTTTCAATGCTAGTGCCCTAAGATGTTCTGTTTAATTGTAACATAGTTACATCGAAAAGACACTCTGAAACAATTGTGAAAACCGGTTCGGATAACCCGAACCGGCGGCTGAACCAACGCTGCTATTTCCAGATCAGAGTGGCATGAGGAGCCAGGGTAACCAGGCAGCTTCCGGAGCTGCTCTCGACATGGTAGTCGCCGGAGGCAAAGAGGATGTCCCTTGGCCTCCAGAGCTCCCCATCCAATACCGCCTGCTGTTCCAGGCGGGAGATGTTGTGGATCACCAAAACCTTCTCGCCCTGCCATTCCCGCCCGTAAGCGATGATTCTGGGGTTGTCTCCGTAATCCACTTCCACTAAGCTGCCCAGCCTCAAGGCCGGCTCACTTAACCTCAGATGGATGAGGCTGCGGTAGTGGTTGAGCAGGGATGCGGGGTCCCCATGTTGAGTTTCCACCGAAGGCTGCCACCTGCCCGTGTTGAACTGGCTGGATCGCCACCAGGTCTGGCCGGGACCGTCCAGGTCGTACCATTTAAAAGGCTCCCTGATGTTTTCATGATCGCCCCGGCCCTGCATACCTATTTCTTCCCCAGAGTAGATAAAGGGGGTCCCGGGCAGGGTGAGGTAGATGGCAGCCGCCATTTTGGCCTGATTCCAATCCCCAAACAGCTGCGACATGACCCGGTCTTGGTCGTGGTTGCTGAGGAAGGGGGCATCTATGGCCCAACCTTGGGCGTGTTCGTTATACCTTTGATGCTGTTCCAAAACGGCTGGTACTAAGCCTGTATCCAGCCCGAAGCGCACGATGGGGATGATCCTGTCGGCCAGATCGAAGTTGAAGGTGGAATCGAAGGCCGCATAATACGGCGCGACCACATGGGGGCTGTCCCACACTTCCCCCACAAGGTAGACATCTGGTTTGAGTTCCCGTACATACTCGCTGAACTCCAGCCACCAATCCACCGCTCTTTGGCTTGGGTCATGCTCGAAGAGGTGTTTGGCGGCATCCAGGCGGAAGCCGTCCACCCCCTGCTCCAGCCAAAACTCGGCCACTGCTTTGAACTCAGCCCGCACCTTGGGGTTTGCCCAGTTGAGATCGGGCATTTCACTCCAAAACAGGCCGTAGTAATGGGAATCGCCGGCGGCATGCCAGACCACCTGGTTCCAGGGACCGCGCCTGGAGACCTGTGTGTCGGGGCCCGCCCAGATGTAGTAATCGCGGTACTCGCTTTCCGCGTCCTTCCTGGCATTCTGAAACCACGGGTGCTGGCTGCTGGTGTGGTTCATGACCAGATCCAGGATCACCTTCATGCCCCGGGCATGGGCTTCCTCCACCAGCTCCCGGAAATCTTCCAGAGTGCCGATCTCGGGGTCGACGGCGTAGTAATCCACCACATCATACTTGTGGTAGGTTGGGGAAGGGTGAATGGGCGTAAGCCAGATTCCCGTCACACCCAAATCCGCTGTGGTTTTCGGATCCCCATCATTGAGGTAATCCAGGCGCTGGATAATGCCCTGCAGATCCCCAAGTCCATCGCCATCGCCATCGGCAAAGCTGCGCACAAAGATTTGGTAAAACACGCCGTGCTTGCTGGCATAGAGCTCGAACTGGTCAGGCGAGGCCGCTCCCAAGGGAAGGGCCAGGGCCGCGACCAGCAGCCAGACCAGCAGCATGGTGCCCAGTCTTTTCATCTCAGGCTCCTTTCTCCCGCTGGATGCCCGCGGCTAAATCAAGCTAAGCGGAGCGCTCGCCCACCTGCTCCTTGAGAAGATCGCGAATTTCGGACAGCAGCTTCTCCTCGGCGCTGGGCTCCGGTGGAGCAGCTGGTGCTGGAGGGGCCTCTTCCTCCGTTTTCCTCAGCTTGTTGATCATGCGGATGGCCATGAAGATGCTGAAGGAGATGATCAAGAAATCCAACACGTTCTGGAGAAAGGCGCCGTAGGTCAGGGACAGCTCGGCAGCTGTGTCGCTGCCTTGGCGCAGCACGAGTTTCAGGGAGCTTAAGTCAATGCGGCCCACAAGCAGGCCCAAAATGGGCATGATCACATCATTGACCAGCGAAGTGACGATCTTCCCGAAAGCTCCGCCCACAATAACACCGACGGCCATGTCCACAACATTGCCCTTAAGGGCGAACTTCTTAAAATCCTGCCACATAAAATCACTCCCTGTATGATCTAGGTACTGTGTCTATTCTGTCCGGCAGGGCTGATCCCTCCTGGAAAGAGAGGGGTCACCGAGCCTAACGGCCGCCCTTGAAGCTTGCCGCATCCACCAGAACGAGGCTGGTGCGGGCAGGGATGCTTACTTTCCCTCCGGGAACTTCCCAGAGGGCTTCTGTTCCGGCCTGTTCACCGTCTACCACAACTACCCAGCCGCTGCCTGGAAGTGCAACGGTCTGTTCGGTGGTACCGGCGTTGAACAGGACAACGATCTGCCCCCAGCTGTCTCCATTGGTATGGTTCTTGAGTACATAACCCACCATTTGAGGTGCGGGCATGGCCATGAACTCCAGATGATCCTGGATATCTTCGGTTAGGCGCATACGGAACGCGGGATGCGCTTTGCGCAGCTCGATAAGGCCTTTGTTGTACTCAAAGACATCCAGGTAGCGCAGTTTACGTTCCCAGTCCAGCTGGTTCACGGAGTCAGGGGATTGGTAGCTGTTCCCATCTCCGTACTTGGTGCGCACAAAATCCTGCCCAGCATGGATAAACGGGATGCCCTGGGAGGTGAGCACAATGGCGCTGGCCATCTTGTGCATCTTGAGAAGCTCTTCCTCAGGCTCGCCCGGGTTGGTGGCCAATAGCTTATCCCACAGAGTCAAGTTGTCGTGGGCCTCGGCATAGGTGATCGTCTGGCCTGGATCGGCTGCATAGGGGGCATCTGAGTAGTTGACCAAGGCGTAGTTCACCTGGGGATGGTAGGTGGACGCTGCTATGCCGAACTTCACCGACTCCTCCATCCCCGGCTGGCCGTTGACAAAGCCGGGCTCCGTGTCGTTAAAGACATGGCCTTTGATGCCGTCCCGCACATCATCGCTGAACACGGCGATGCCGGGCACCTGGCTCACATGGGCTTTGAGGGTGCGGAGCTCTTCAGGCAGTGTACTGTCCGCAGCGGTCCAGCCTTCGCCGTAGATGATGATGGAAGGATCCACTTCATCCAAGGCGGCGCGGATGGCGTTCATGGTGTCGATATGGTGCAGGCCCATGAGGTCAAACCTGAAACCGTCCACTCTGTACTCCGTGGCCCAATAGACCACCGAATCGACGATCATCTTGCGCACCATGGAACGCTCGTCGGCCAGTTCGTTCCCGCAGCCGGACCCGTTGGAAAAGCTGCCCTCGGGGGTGAAGCGGTAGTAGTAGCCTGGTACGATCAGGTTGAGGTGAGAATCCGCGCTCTTGCTGGTGTGGTTGTACACCACATCCATCACAACCCGCAGGCCATTTTCGTTGAGTGTCTTGACCATCTCTTTGAACTCACGCACCCGCACTTCCCCGTTGAAGGGGTTGGTGGAATAGGAGCCTTCAGGTACGTTGTAGTTTTGGGGATCGTAACCCCAGTTGAACTGAGGCTCAAACAGACGGGTTTCGTCCACTGTGGCGTAGTCAAAGGACGGCAGAAGATGAACATGGGTTACACCAAGCTCTAAGAGGTGATCGAGCCCCGTAGTTACCCCGCCTGGCCCTCTGGTGCCCCGCTCCGTGAGTCCTAAGAATTTGCCCTTGTGGGTGATGCCCGATTGGGGATGCATGGAAAGATCCCGAACATGGAGCTCGTAGATGATGGCATCCACCGGGTGGTGGAAAGACGGCTTAACCAGCTCAGCCCAGCCCTCAGGGTTGGTCCGGCTCAAATCGATGACCATGCTCCGCTCGCCGTTCACCCCCACGGCTCTGGCATAGGGGTCCACCGCCTCGTTCGTTCTGCCGCCCACAGTCACCCGGTATGTGTAGTACACTCCGTGGAGATCTCCCGGGAGCTCTGCAACCCAGGTGCCCTGCACATCACGCTCCATGGGGTATTCTGTGCCCAATCCGGCCACGCTGTGGGGGTAGATGACCAAGTTCACCTGGGAAGCTGTGGGTGCCCACAGCCGAAACTTGGTCGCCTCAGGGGTATACACCGCGCCTAGATCGCCTCCGGCATAGTGGAAGGCCTCCTCAAAGACACGGCTGGAAAAGATCTGGCCAAAGCCCACCAAAACCTCTCCGTAAGGCTCTTTGGAGAGCACATGGCCGGCCTGCAGAACCAGATCCTCTTGGGTCACGATCTGCACCTCTGTGGCGAAGCCCTGAACCAGCTTGGTGGGGACCACTGCCTCAATGGGCACATTCTTGCCATCCGCCAGGAGCTCAAAGCCAGCCAGCTCTTCTGGGTTCGCCGCGAAGGGCAGGTTCACCCGGACGGTGATCAGGCGCGGTTCATCAATCACGGCTGAAATGAACCGCGGGTCAAGGTCGATATCTTCATAGCGGTAGTACAACCTAGCGTCTTTCTCCATGAGCCAAACCTCAATCTGTCCCTGTTCATCTGCCCTGAAGAGGGGAATGAAGCGGTCGTGCTCCACGTCCTTCTGGGCCCAAGCATTCGTCGCTGTGCTCCTGCGCACGATAATGCCCAAGCTTGTGGCATCTTGGAGGTCCGTAAATGGAACCACCGCGATCTTGCCGAAATCATCTTCCTCGGTAAACTCAATGCCAAAGCCTTCCCGTCCGTCCACCCACATCCAGAGATTCCAGCCGGTATAGTCCTGATCATGGCGGCGGTAATGGACTTTTACCGTCACTTCCTCATGGCTGGTCTGTGCCATGCCCAGCTCTGCTGGGGGAGCAGTGTAAATGGTGGGGTCTTTGGAGACCAGCCAGATCTCCGCAGCACCGCGGTGGAACTCCTCAATGAAACGGTCTGCTGATACATCCTTTTGCCAGTCATCGGTGCGCACAATGAACCCCACCCGTTCGTGCCGGCCGGGAAGTTCAATGGTGGCCACCTTGCCAAAGGCGTCTTCATCATCGAATTCATAGGCGCGCCCATCTTGATCCGGTGTCCAGATCCAGAGGTTCCAGGGTTCGTAATCGCCGTCGGGACGATGGTAATGGATGCGGACTGTAGTAATCTCCTCATCCGCCCCGAAAGCCGCCAGGGGGGAACATAACACGACCAGCACCAGAAACACCAGGCCCACGGCCCGCTTCCACCGTTGCATCTGTATTCCTCCTTGTGGTTTTTGGACGTGCAATCGTGTGCACGGAACGCGAAAAGGGGAGCGAACACCTCTGTGTCCGCCGGCTTCATCAACTCTAGTTTAACACCACGCTAACCTTTTGGCAACCAATTTCTGGGCTGGGCGGTGGGGGCCCCTAACACCCCCACCGCAGAAGGCCTCTCAGCCCACTACAAATCGCTCAAATCGGTGAGCAGGTGGTGGGCGCCGCAGGCGCATTCCACCACCGCGATGATCCCCAGGAAGGTGGGGATAAAGACAAACCGCACCTGTTCGCCCAGGGCTGGGATGCGGCGTTTTTTCTCCATGAGCTCCCGAGCTGGGCAGGCATGCTCCTCCAACCACTGCTTGGCCTCCGCCTCCTGGGCAGATGTCAGTTCAAAGATTATTCCCATGGGAATACCTCCTCCCTTACAAGTCGCGGGCCAGTTCTTTGGCCCTTTTCCAGTGCTGACGGAACAACCACTGATTTCCCTGGAGTTTATGGCACTGGGCCAGGAGCTCATGGGAGGCCGCACAATCCGGATCCAGGGAAACCGCTTCTTCCAACACTTTTTCGGCCTGATCCAGCTGCTTGAGCTTGAGATAGGCAAAACCCAGGCTGCGCAGGCACTCCAACTGCTGGCCAGGGAGGTCCTCCTCCCGAGCCCAATCCAACGCCTCTTGGAGGTACTGCACTGCTGGTTCATACTGCTCCCGCTCCATGGAGAGCTGTCCTTTGGCCAGTTGGTTCAACCCCCGGGAGGGATTGGCCACCAGGGCCTCGTTCAGGGCCGATTGGGCCAATTCATGCCTGCCCAGGAAGGCTGCGAGGGAGGCTAGGTTGTAGTTTATGAACTCACAGTGGGGGGTGCGCTTCAACCCTTCCCGGTAAGCCGCTATTGCTGCGTCATAGTAGCCTGCATCGGTGAGGAAGACCCCCAGGTTCAGAAAGGCGTCGCTTTTGTCCGGCTGCAGTTCTGCCTGGATGCGCAAGCAGCGTTCCGCTTGTTTGAGCTGTCCGTAATAGTGGAAGGCAAAGGCCAGTTGTTCCCAAAGGTACACCGTATCGCCCTCAAAGAGCTCCGGAACCTCGTTCTTGACCCAAAACAGCTCCGAGTACATCTTCTGCAGTACGCTGACCTTCAGAGGCCGATCTTGGGCAAAGAGGCTCTCCACCCACTCCAGTTTTTTGCGGGCGGCTTGCCGTTCCGTCCCGTTTGAACTACCCTGGCGCTGTTCCCCGACGACTTCGTTCCGTTCCGTTTCTTGATTGCGCACTAGAGACAGTTTGCGCACAATCCATCACTCCTTTCTGTTTAGATTAATACACGCACCATTTTGGACAAGTTACGCTTCCCAAAGTGAAAGCGCGGCCACAAAGGCATTGCGCGCTCCATAAAAAAAAGAGCGCCAGCTGATTAGGCTGACGCCAAAGTATCAGATTAGGCCTGGCGAGGCAGATCTCACTATGCTGTCTGACCGTTCCGCTTGATAACTACCCGAAAATAGATCCCGAAAATGAGCATGGTGAAGGTGCCCATTTCAGTGACCTCCCGTTCCGTTTTCCCTCACTACCAGCCCAGTATTTTCAGATACTCCCTGCTGCGGCGGGCTCCCTCCAGGCTCCCCAACCCGTGATGCTCATCCTGCTCGATGATGATCCACTTGGTGCCGGCTTCGAGGATGGCCTGGAGGATGGGTTCCCAGAGGATTTGGCCGAAGCCTACGGGCCGGTCCTCAAAGAACACCGCCCCTCCCGGTTCTACCTCTTCTTCCTTACCAATCCGCTGGTAGAGCTGCTTGGGGTCATCCGTTTTGACATAGTCCTTGACATGCACCACCGCGCATCGCGGTCCATATTTGCGAATGAAGGCGGCGGGATCGATGCCCGCCACATGCGCCCAGCAGATATCCAGCTGTACAAGAAGTCTGTCCGCCTCAAATCTGCTAAACATGTCGTCCAGAGCGAGGGTGCCGTCTGGCAGCTGCGCAAACTCGAAATCATGGTTGTGGTACATCAGTTTCAGGCCGCTCTTCTGCAGCTCCTCGCTGATGCGGTCCATCTCCGCCAGTACCTCAGCGTACCGCGGACCTTGGGGCCGGTACTCTTCGGAAAGGTAGGGGATGGCCAAGTACTCCACTCCGACGGTCTGGTAATCTTCGATAACCTTGCCCAAATCGGCCATCATGTCCTCCAAAGGCACGTGAGCGCCGATGGGGGTTAAGCCCAGCTCGTGCAGCACGTCATGTACGTACGCCGGCTGCAGTCCATAGAGGCCAGCCAGCTCAACGCCATCATAGCCCATGGCTTTGATCCTTTCCATGACCGATAGGAAATTCCCGGGAGTGTTTTCCAGCAAGTCCCTCAAACCGTAGACCTGTACTCCCACTGGCAGTCTGCACATGATGCTCACCCCTAGAACCTGATCTCGCTGCCCTGGCACATGGAACTACTCAGATCACAAACTGCTCCAGATACCTTTTGCTCAACTGCAAACTCTGCAGAATCCTTTCGTGGCTGCCCTCAAACGCCCTGTCCTCAACCTCCACGCAGGCACAGCCAGCAAAGCCCACTTCTGAAAGGGCTGAGACAAACTTGCCCCAATCAACTTGGCCGTGGCCGGGAATCTTGGCGATCATGTAGTGCATAGGATAGCCCATTATCCCCACGTCGTTCAAACGATCATAGTCGATTTTCGTGTCCTTGAAATGGATGTGGAAGATCTTGTCCTTGAACTCGTAAATGGGTTTGACATAGTCCATCTGCAGCCAGACAAAGTGGGACGGATCGAAGTTCAGTCCGAAGCTGGCACTGTCGATGATCTCGAACATCCTGCGCCAGTTGTCTGGTGAAGAAGCGATGTTGAGCCCACCTGGCCACTGATCCCGGGAGAAGAGCATGGGGCAGTTCTCGATGGCTATCTTGACTCCCCGCTCCTCGGCGAACTTGATAATCGGCGGCCAAACCTTGGCGAACTCAGCGAAGTTCTCTTCGATGGTCTTGGTCTGCATTCTGCCCACAAAGGTAGTCACCATGTTGATGCCCAGCTTGGCTGAAGCATCAATGACTTTACGCAGATGGTCGTGGAAGTAGCTGCGGTGCTCGAGGTCTTCATCCAGGTTATTGGGATAATAGGCGAGGGACGAGATCTCCACTCCTTTAGCGGCGCAGTACTCCTTGACATGCGCCACTAGGGCGTCATCCAGCTCCGCCACATTTAGATGGGAAACTCCCGCGTAGCGGCGAGACGCCTGCTCCTGCGGCCAGCAGGCTAGCTCCACACAGCTGTAACCAAGTGCGCTGGCTGTGTCAATTACCTGCTCAAAGTTCATAAATCCCAGGATAGCGGACATAAAGCCCAGTTTCATACCATCGACCCTTTCTATCTTGGCGGTACACCACTCCGGCTAGGGCAAATTCTGTAAGCAATTGCCATCCAGATTGTAACACAACGGGCTGATGTTGGGCAATCTTGGGGTTTCACCGTCCTGTCAGCTGTGAGGCTATCTGGGCAGCAGGCTGCGGACTGTGCGCAAGGCCTCTTCCACCTCTGGGCCTGGCTGCAGTTCCTGGATACGCTCCAGGAGAGCCAAGCT
>ERZ773359.2641-NODE-2641-length-22257-cov-9.711107_pt1 | contig 22257 bp, 34 predicted proteins | sample MGYA00374955_ERZ773359 | MGnify/ENA primary metagenome ERZ773359 (study PRJEB29098, sample SAMN04486028) | biogas fermenter metagenome | study: EMG produced TPA metagenomics assembly of the Biogas fermentation microbial communities from Germany - Plant 4 DNA1...
TATCATCAATTAACTTCATACCCTCAAGGCAATCCATATTGTAAATTTTATTTAATTCTATTACATCATAACTCCTTTCCATCAACCTATTCATCTTCTACCCCGCCCCTCTTATTTTTTTTACCTCTATTGAATATAATCAATTTTACTTTAATTATTTAAGTTATATCCCTTTAAGAGGAGCTGTTACTATAGGATTTATACTCCGTTCCATATCAAACTTTACTATCTTCTTACCCCATTTTTTCTGTAATAATATATTCTGTTCTAATTCCCTTTCCCACGTTCTTATACTGACACATCCACCATCCTCATTATTTATATGCCCTGCTTCATAGCTATATTTATTAAATCTCAATAATTTCCTGTATTTCCATAAAACCTGTAGGGAATAATCGTAATCCTCCTTAAGTGGAAGTCGCTCATCATATCTTAAATTATTTCCCCGTTTTATATGCCCTGTGAATGGCCCTAAAACCACACTTGTCAAACTGAAGGGAGAATATTCCATATAGAACTTTAAATCTGTCTGTAAATTAATTCCCCATAATACTGTCCCCAAATCTTCCGCCATTATAAATCCATTTTCAATAACTTCCCTCAAGTGTTCCCCCGATAATTCATATTGTTTTCTATTATCTGCATAATAAAAACACTTAATATCATCATCTACCATAATAAGATAATCTGTATCAGCATTATCCTTTATCCAGTTTCGCTTTCTTGCTGTATTTCCTTCAACACTATCAGGACAAGGCATAAATTCCATATCTGGATAATACTCTCTATAATCATCAACCTGGCTTTCAGGACAAACTATTATAGCCTCTGGAAATACTTTATGGGTTAACATCTTCCCCGCCCGCTTATACGTTGGAATATATACTTTAAAACTCATCAACCTCCACCCCTTCCTAAAATACTCTCTGTTCCTCTAATAATTGCAATAATTTCTTTCCATCTACTACCCTACCAATCCCCTTCCGCTCAAATCCTTCCTTACTGCCCAACGCTTTAACAGTTTTTATATCAAATATTTCTTTAGCCACTTGCCAATCCAGCGTATTATCAAAATAAAACACGATATAATTATGTTCCTCTAATAACTGTTCTGTAAACTCTACCTCTGGCTTTTCCTTCTCCTGTTTTTCTTTCTCCTTCTCCTGCTCTTTTTCCATATTCGTAATGATATCATCAAGCTCTACCTGACTAAAACCAGTCAAATCAATATCATAATTCAATTCAGCTAACTCATCAATTTCCTTTAATAACTTCTCATAATCCCATTCTGAATATTGTGCTGATTTATTATCCATAATTCTAAATGCCTTCACCTGTTCAGGTGTTAAATCATCTGCTATTATTACAGGAACTTTCTCCAGCCCTAACCTTTTGCTCGCCTCTAACCTCGTATGCCCCGCAACAATAACATTATTCTTATCCACGATAATCGGAACTTTAAAACCAAATTCCCTAATACTCCTTGCCACGGCGTCAACCGCCATATAATTTATTCGTGGATTGTCCTCATAAGGAATTAAATCCTCAATATTCATTTCAATAATCTTCATAATCTCATACCCCCATTTTCTTTTTTGTTTCAATATCCTTCATATAATATGTGCACAATATCCATAAAAATAGAAAAAAAAAGAGGGTAACCAACTACCTAATTAATAAGTAATGATTATCCTCTTTTTAAGGGAAAACCTCTCTTTTAACCCATAGAGGGTTAACTGAAAAGGGAAATTGATTAATTTTATTATAAAACATTTCTCATAAAAATGCAACACTTATTCCAAATAATCTTTAGCACTATCAACATTCTTATTAATTAATTCTAATAACCTATTGAAAAATAATCTGTTAAATTCAATTTCTTTCATTCTCCTATATTTCCGCTGTCTATAAGTTTCATAATTATATTCAATTGATTGCCTCTTATTCTTCCTCTTATCCGTATAGTACGGGTCATTTTCCTTTAACCATTTTTCTGTCAATTCATCTAATTCCCTATTACTCAACTGACGTTTCTCCGTAATGTTTTAACCCCTCCTTATAACCTTTTTCCAACTGTGTTATTATACGGTTAATGCCCTGATTTATAATAAATCCTACTGCTCTTTGAGTTATCCCCCACATCCTTCCTATTTCTTCTTGTGTATAACCATAAATCAGATTTAATATTATCGCATCCACTTGTCTTTTTGTTAATATTGTCTTATCCATCCCATACATACCTAAAACCGTTTTAATATCTACCATTATTGCTAACGCCGCCTGGTCGCCCCTATAACTCAACTTTTCTAAATCACTTAAACTGGCAATTAACCTTTTTATACCCTCTGGGTTAGTATAATCAGAACTTCGCATTAATGCATCATTATAAACATCTCTCCTCATTTTCTTCCCCCTCAACTGCTCGTTCTAATCTTTGTTTTAAATCTTCGATATACACTAACCCGTCGGTCAATTCTTCTGCCAAATATTCCAGCATATCTAAATCAGTTAATTTCTTATTTTCGCTTAGAAGTTGTCCATATTTCTTTATCCCCTTCTCGGTCTGTCTGTCCAATCTATCAATAATATTCTGCCTATAATCTAACCTCTTTGGCCCACTCTCCTTTATGTAAATCCTTTTTAAAGTTTCCAACTCCACTAATAACGTCAATTCATCAACCTTGCCCTTACCCCTTGCCCAATTTTTAATAGCTCCTATTCTTTGCAAAACTCTATCTTCGTCCACTACTTCCTAACCCTCCCCTATCCTTATTTCCTAAAGTCTTAACCTCAACAAAATTCACTTTAGGCATTTTTTCAACTACTCGGAATTGTGCAATTCTATCCCATCTATGAATTACTCCATCCCTCATAGCCAATGCAGGGAATATCCACTCATCATTATCACCCTTATAACTCTCATCAATAATTCCCATATGATTTGTTTGGATTAATCCATGCTGCTTAAAAGTTGAACTTCTCGGAACTATATGGGCTTCATACCCCTTAGGCAACTCCATAGCTACGCCCAACCCAAACCATATAACATCCCCTGCATAATACCGCAATTCTCCATCCTCAAAATCTATTACATCAGGTATAGGTAATTCTCCTAAATACCTATCAACGAACTTTTTAATACTATTAACCCGCAAATCTATCCAATCACTCTTTTCCCCGCCTATCTTCTCCAATTTAGGCATATTTTCGTCAAAATACTTAACCTTAATCTTCATCTTTTATTACCTCCTTCTATTGACAATTATTACACCCATAATACCTCATTCCCGGACTCTCCCAGAATTCATAATCATATATACCAACCTTCTCTAATTTACTTCCGCAATATTGACAATAATTTTCTTCAACCGTCAACATATTGCAGTTAAAAAAGTAACTATAATCCACTTCCCCTTCTTTACAAGCATTAACTAAATCCGTAATTCTTTCCCATAAAAAATCAAAATCATCATAAATGCAAATTCCATCATCATTATATTTACAACCACCGTAAGGACATTCTCCATTAGCAAATTCCCATATACTAACCCTATCTTCCATTCCTTAACTCCTCCCTATACTCCATTACCTTCCTGCTATATTCAGTTGTTCTGTATCCCTTTTTGACTATTTCCCTCATTCCCTGCCTTCCAAAATGATAAGCCATTACTAACTGATGTTCATCTTCTGCAATATCTGTATTACTCATTAAAAACTTTACTGCAAATTCAATGTTTTGATAAGGATTAAATATATCGGTATAGCCTTCTTTATAAAAATCTTCTAAATGAACCTCATTAATCTGCATAATCCCATAATCTTTTCCCTTGCCATGAATATTTACTGCATTAACCTGATAATCACTTTCAGCCCTCATAATTGCCAGCACTAAATCATAATCCGCCTCAAATCTCTGGCATACTAAAAAAGTGTGAAATTGTAAATCTAATGCCAGAGGAATATCCCGCTCATAAATTTCCCTAACTTCGTAAACTTTTTGTAATAATTGCTTCATTATGATAATATCATCTTTATATTTATCTACAATACTATTAACTGCTCTTATTTCAGTTATTATACAATTTAACTCCTCAATTACCGCCCAACACATCCTCAGCAGAATAAATAAAATTAATATAATTACTATCTTCCTCATTGTGTAACCTGTTTTACCCCCTCCCCTATATTCCATAAGCTATAAGTAAGCATTAACCCATCTACCGCCTCGCTAATTTTCTTTGCTCTACTTGTTAAATGCTTAATTGTTATCTCTAATTCCTCCTGTGTTTTTGCATAATAATATCCACCACTGTCTGAACAAATTGGATAACCTTTTGCCCTCCATTCATGAACAATTCCTCTTAACATAGCCCCGTTAATATTAAACATTTTGCAAATCTCTTCACCCGTATATGCATTTTCTTTACCATACGCCTCTCCTCGTAAAAATCTTAAAATTGCTATATCCATTTTCAATTCCTCCTTTTAAATATTCTCAATAAATATAATCAAAAAAAGGGAATATATTTAAGTGCAAATAAAAAAAAATAGAGAAGGTTTTTAGCCTTCTCTAACAAATAAACCGCATTTACATATTCCATTTTTCTTCAAGTCAATACAGACACATTTATAATCTCCATCTTTTCCTACCCTGCAAGGACAATACCCTTCTTTCTTTATTAGTCCCTTTATTATTAATTCTCTATGTTCTACATTATCTGTTAATTTAAATCCTAACTCTTTCGCCTTTTCAATTATTCCTGCTATATCTATCATTTCCACCCTTTTACCCCCGCTAAATTCTTTATATACTGATTATAAGTTGCCAATTTAACTCCGAATGAATAATAATCTTCTACCTTTTTACGTTCATCATATTCCCCGAACTTAACCCAAATATTTAAACCCCATAAATCAGGGAATTTTTCTTTAAATTCGTCCTCTGTTAGATGAGTATAAATCATCACTTTTAAATGATTTTTTAAAGCACTTTCAACAATTTTAATCATACTTTCAGGACTTTCTGTCCATTCCAGTCCTGCTAATATTACACCTTCATTAAAAATATAGTCTTTTACCTGCTCTATAATTTCCTCAACTTCTTCATAATAAAACACACCATCAGTTTTTAAATGCTCATTAATACATCCCTTACACCCTTTATTACAGGACGGTGCAATTATCACCGCCCCAATAAAAGGTGCTTGATTTAATGTTTCGTGAACTATTCCTTTATACTTAATCATAATGCAATCTGTGTCCTGTCAAAAAACTCCGCCCGCTTACCATTATTAAATTTGGATATAGGTCTAATATATCCTGTTATACGCTGAAAACTCTCAACAGGCGTTCCACACTTAGGACACATCTCCGCATATCCTCTTATATAGCCATGATTAGGACAACTACTGAAAACAGGACTTAATGAAATATATGGCACTCTATAATTCTCACATATTGTTTTAACTATCTGCTTAGCCTTTTCCCCACTTATACCGCCATCTAAATAGATATGGACTACTGTCCCACCAGTAAACTTAATCTGTAAATCATCCTGATGGTCAAATAATTGAGTAATACTTTCTACCTCATCAACTGGCAAATGGCAGGAATTTGTATAATATGGCTCGTTATTTACTCCTACTTTAGTATAAATATCATCCCCGAATTTCTCTTTATCCTTTAAAGCAAGTCTATAAGCGGTACTTTCTGCTGGCGTTGCCTCTAAATTATATAAGTTACCTGTTTCCTCTTGAAAGTCTGCAACTCGTTTCCTCATAAAGTCTAAAACCTCAATTGATAATTCCTTACCTTCTTTTGACTTAATCCCCTTCCCTAAAAAGTTGACACACATTTCATTCATACCAATTAACCCAATCGTGGAAAAATGATTGCGTAACGTTCCTACATACTCTTTAAAGGCAGGTAATAATCCCCTATCTAACTGTTTCTGTATAAATACCCTCTTAATTTCCAGGCTATTCTTTGCAATAACCATATATTTATCAATTAATCTAAATAAATCCTCTTTATCTTTTGCTAAATATCCCATTCTTGGTAAATTTAACGTAACTACCCCTATACTACCAGTCTTTTCGGATGAACCGAATAAGCCTCCACCCCTCTTTCTCAACTCTCTTTTATCTAACCTTAATCTACAACACATTGAACGGGCGTCCTCTGGCTTCATATCTGAATTTATAAAATTAGCAAAATATGGCGTTCCATACTTCCCTGCCATCTCCCATAGCAATTCATTATTAGGATTGTCCCAATCAAAACGCTCATAAATATTGTATGTCGGTATAGGATAGGCATGGGATGCCCCTGTACTATCCCCTTCCAGCATTATTTCACAAAATGCCCGATTAATTAAATCCATTTCCCGCTGACAATCTTTATAAGTATAATCTAAAAACTCACCTCCAACAATTACATTCTGCTCTAATAAATCCTTAGGCGGTGTTATATCCATTGTAACATTAGTAAATGCAGGCTCACTACCCATTCGGGAATTAGAATTAATAGCCCAGATAAATTCCTGCAATTCCTGTTTTACTTCCTCATAAGTCAATTTATCCTCTTTTACAAAAGGTGCTAATAATGTATCAAATGAACTAAACGCAACTGCCCCAGCAATTTCATTCTGATAATTAGTTACTAAATTCGCTATTTGTGCTAATATTGAACTAAAGTGTTTCGCAGGTTTAGCACTTGATATATTGGATATCCCCACTACACCTTTCAGCAAAATATCTCTTAAACTATACCCACAACAATATAAAGTTAAATCTCCTAAATCATGAATATGGATAGCCCCTAATAAGTGTGCCTCCTTAATCACCTTGGTATATAACCTGTCCAGCCAATAATCTTCCATAACTAAATCAGAAATATGTTTTTTCAATGCCCCATAAGAATAATGGGCGTTACTATTTTCTGCAATTTCCCATGTCTTTTTATCTAAATACCTGTCAATTTCATTTAAATAATGTTCCTTACTCATCTTTATAATCCCCTTTCTATATATCTTTTTAAGAATGATTTTATATCCCTTCGCACTTGATTATCTGTAATTTTACAATCTAACCCATCTAAATCTTCAATTATCTTTTTTACTACCTCATAACTTTTATACATTGCCACAAATAAATCCTCGTTAATTGTAACATAATTAATATATTCCTTAGTAATAGGGTCAGCCTCTCCAAAACTGAATATAATTGCGTAATTATGTTTATTCATCTGAAACGCCTGCTTTTCCGCCTTCTCAAACCACTCCTTCTTTATAGTTATAGTTTTTCGTGGCTTTGCATTAATTTTCATCTCAAAAAAGAAGTTATCCCCTATACCATCTCCCTTTAAAAATAACGTGCAACCACTACCCGCCACATTCTTCGCATTTACTTTTTTATTAAAATCCTTCTCTTGTTTTTGAGATATTGCTTTATTATTAATAAAAACACCTCCTTAAATTAAAAAAAATGAAAGGCAACCCTCTCATTAAATATAATCACTTTATTAAATTTATTTTAAGTAATATTATTAATTTAATATATACTTTAGTTATATATAATATATAAATATATTCAGTATATATATTATATATTTTAGAAGGCTCATTTTTGACCCCTGTAAACAAAAAAGCAGGGTAGCTCTGCACTACCCCGCATTATTTTTATATTATTTTTTAACTGTCCAATTTCCATCCAGGACAGGACTGGATTTATTAATTAAATCATCTGCCCCTCTGCCCCACACATACACTTCTGCTAAAACTTTTCCTGCTATTGTCTGAACTTCTACCGTCCTTCTAATATATAACCCCGTATCAGTTAAAGGATTATACCCCTCCAACATATCTATTGCCGACAATTCTTCTTCTGTTACTTTATATAATTCCCCATATACCACCCCATTCCCTTCTACAATTGCAGGAAACTTACCTAATGAATACATATCATAACCATCAATAACCCCTGTTCCAATATATTCTACATCTTCTAAATAAATATTATGATTATAAAATCCTTTTTTTAGAGAACCGTACACAAATATAATTCTATCTTTATTAATATTACTTACATTTTCTTTTATTTTAGAAATAAATTCTTTATATTCTTCCCTTTTAAATATATCCCATATCTCCCCTACTTCTGCATTAGTCATTTCCTCATATCCCTTTAAAATATGGTATAAATAATTAAAATTCGGTATTCCATATTCCCTCTCTACCTCCTCATAAACTGGAATATATGTCGCCTTTTTTTTAAAAATGCCCTTGTATCTATCCTTATTTATATCAAATGGAACAAAATGTTCTTTCCTATAAGTCTGTTCCATTATATAAGTTTCACACTCTATCATACCTGCCCCCTCAATGTCTATATTTACCTTTATCCTTTTATAAACTATAGGATGCCCCTCACAACTGTCTAAAATCCTTCTCTCGGCGTCTGCTATATGGTATAATATCCCTTTTACACTATCTTCCTGACTTTCAATAATATTCGCCACTATCCTCCCACTGTCATTATTCTGAAATCCCAACTTATAACCCCTTAACACTCCCTCTGCAATTTTTTGTGCTGAAGGACATCTACCCTTTAGCCTTTCCACGTTTAAATTACTTCCATAAGCAAAATATAACATTCCCAATTCCCCCTTTTGTTTAACTATTGTTTTACACTTATAGAATATCATTTATTGGTAATATTTGTCAATAAAAAAAGCCCATTTAAGGGCTAAATTTTTTTATCTATTATTCTACCTAAAATTATTAATACTGTAAACCATACCCCCATAGCAATAATTTCATCTATTGGACTACCAAATATTACTAAATATCGCACTATATCATCCAACGCTTTAAAAGCCTTAATCACATCAATTTCCCCTTTCTATTTAAGGAAGGTCGGGACTATTCCCTAACCTTCCTATCTATAATCTCTAAAATATTATTAAATTCTTCCTTATTCTCTTTCAGATACTTAATTAAATCCCCCTGTCCTTGAAACTTCTCTAAAATCTCCCCTGTTTCTAAATCCATTATTCTGTACCAGCTACCTGCTTGAACAATAATGTTATAATAAATAGCTAAATCAATAGTATCCTTTATAACATCTATCCCTTTATCATAGATTAGCGTAAAACTGCTTAAATGTCTATCATTCTGTGTAACTTTATTTTTCATTAAATTCATCTGAATAATATGTCCCACTGGATTTTCATAACTGCTGGACTTTTCATTATAATTTTCATCTAATAAACTACCCTTCCGCAAAAAAATCCTTTGCACATAACTATGCTTTAACATCCTACCCCCTGGGGTATTATAGGCGGTATATAAAACCCCTATCTTGTCCCTAATCTGATTAATCATTATTAACGTGCTATCATACTTCGCTAAATTCGGTATTATCTTACTTGAAAATGCCGTCATTACTGCACTATTGCCCGCATACGTTTTATCTGCCAGTCCCCCTTTTATCGCCTGTTCACTCATTAAAAAGGGGATACTATCAATAACCCCAAAACCTACCTCGCCCGACCTAAATAAATCCAATATCATATCTAATAACGTTTCTGCACTTTCTTCATCAGGCTTTATCAATATTACCTTTTCCCAATTTACGCCTAATAGCGTGCCATGTTCTCTATCTAAAGTATTTTCTGCGTCTAAATACACAGCAGGTCTATCATCTAACTTTTGATAATTCGCTAATACATCTAAAGCTAAAGTTGTTTTTCCTGCCCCTTCCCCTCCATAAAATTCAGACATCTTACCTTTAGCTATCCCGCCCCTTGTTAGCCAATTAGCTTTAGGTGAGGTGAAGGGTATCATTTCCCGCTGTTTAATATCCGTACCCCTCATTACTATATCCTTCTTGTATTTCTTATTAATTGATTGGATTAACTTGTCTATATCAGCCAATCAATTCCCCCTCCTTCTCTATTTACTTAATTCTTTCCTAAACACTTCCAATTCCATCATTCGCTTAGTATAAACTTTCTTTAAGGCGGAATAGATTTTATCTGCCTGCTCAAGTTTAAACTTTAATTGCTCATAAGCCCTTTTAAATATTTCTTCCATCATACTTTCATTAACCGTGTACTGTTCTGCTTTAGCCTTTTTATCTTGAATTGTACCTTTTGCGTGCATAATTACCTCATTATATAACTTCCGCCTTTTAGCACTTGCCAAATCACTCTGTCCACCTAAATAAGCTAATTCTCTACCTGCAAAATACATCTGATTAGCAATTTCAATTATCTGTAATTCCAACACATCATTAGGATATTCGTCAATCTCCTTATTTTTTACTGTATGCACTATCTCATTTATATGATTAATTAACTCATCTAAATCCCTGGAGTAATAATCCACAATTTTATCAATAAGCTCTTTAATCGGCTCTCCTTCTTCTCTTATTTCTTCAAGTAACCTATTTAATATTTCCCCCCTATCATTCACCTGATAACACCCCCAATAATTCTGATACATTATACCTATATCGGCTGATTTTCTTTGTCTGCTTTACCAATAATCCCTTTTCCTTACACCAATCTAAAGGAAAACTCTTTCTGTCCGCTGTCCTGATATAATCAATTACATCATGGACATTAATATAATAGGTCTGTTCAACTTCCCTAAAATTAAATAAAAAGCCTGCCCTTACCCCCTTCTTTTTACTGGCAACTTCCAGCATTTTCAATTGCTTTCCATTAAGTCTGCTGAACGGGATACTCCTACCTTTCACACTTTTTAATTCCAGTAAAAATAAATTTGGGAACGCATACATTATAAAATCAGCAATATTAACCACCTCACTGTAGAAAGTATCATTTATCCGTTCAATGAAAACATTATCTGGAACAGAATTTTTCCAATCTTCTTCAAACTTCTTTCCCTCATTCTTTGCCACACTAAACCCCCTTTTTAAATATTCTCAATAAATATAATCAGATTTACCTTAATTAATTAAGTAATAAAGAAAAAAAGAGGGTTTTTACTCCCTCGGTTTATATTCCCCTCTTTCTACTTTTTCGCATAGAGTTTTATAGTTGCAATAAGTACAATTTTTTCCTGCTGTGTTCTTTTCAGGTGGAATTCTATCCTTTACCATCTGTTCTACCTGTTCCACCTTATTTTTTAATATATTTATATCTTGTGGATTAACTTTCATTAATTCAATATGGTGTTGACAAAAATTTCTATCCTCATAGATAAATAACACATAATCCACATTCAACGCATATCCATAACAACTTGCCTGAATTCTATGTTCCCTGGGAATAGCCCCCTGTTTAATTTTATTAAAGGTGTAAATATTAGTAGTTTTAATTTCCGCTATTACTTCCTTACCCATAAACCTAAATGCCCCATCAGCCTGAAAACTAATAAATAAATCCTCGTTCCTACATTTTGCCTCAAGTCTTTCCTCATCATAACCTATAAATTCGGTTTTTCTTCCAGCGTGTCTTGCGTCTTGTACTAATTCTTCAATATCTAAAATCTGCATTTCTGGGTCTAATTCCACCATTTTCTGAAATACTTTTTGCAATCTCCTATGGGTATCTGTTCCGCTATCCATCATTCTTATCCCTTGATAAGTCCATTCATCCTCTATATCTGGCTCATCTTGTTCCTCCCCTAATCGCTGAAAAAACATCATCCTTTCGCAACCCCAAATACTTGAAGGTTTATAATAATTAGAAGGAGTATATCCTTCCCTTTCCTTCTTATTTACTGCTAAAATACCCTCATAAAATCGCTTTAAAAATGTATCTTCAAAACTCCGCTCATTATCAGCCTCTTGCTGTAATTTATTAATTAAACTTGATAATGTCATTAAACTTCATCCTCCTTAATGTACTCTTTTGTTAAATCCTCGCCGTACCAAAATTTAGTTAATTCAGTATCTACCTTCATAGGCATACCTGTTATTTCTGTTCCTGTTTCCTTCATTATCTTGACTATAATATCTCTAACCTCCCTTGCGTTCTCCTCTGGTAATTCTATAATAACTTCATCATGGATAGTCATTAGTAAATGGGCGTCTAACTCCTTTAATCTCTCATTCTGCCCTATTCTTACCATTGCCATTTTCATAATATCCCCAGCAGTCCCTTGAATAACCGAATTAACACATTGTCGGGACGCATTTATATAACGCCAATCATCCTTATCCCTTTTCATATCAGGCAAGCGTCTTTTCCTACCTAAAATTGTATTTACATATCCATAAACCTCTGCCTGATGAATAATCCGTTCCCTGGTCAATTTAATCTTCGGGAAATTGTGGAAGAAGTTGTCCATCAATTCTTCTGCCCATTGCACACTTTCCCCGAACTGTTCAGCAATTGACTTCGCCCCTCTATCATACATCAATCCCAATAAAACGCTTTTAGTGTTATCCCTTCTCCTCTTTCCTTCTGGCTGTACTTCTCCTGTTTCAGGATTAAATTCCAGACACTCATTATAAGGAACTTGATAAATCCTGCTTGCCATCATAGAATATAAATCTTGTCCTTTCTCATAAGCCTCCCGCATATCTATATCCCCTGAAATACTTGCTAATACACGTGGCTCAATTTGAGAATAATCAGCACTTAATAATAAATAACCTTCCCTTGCTTTAAACATTCTTCTAATCCTTTTACCATCCTCACTTCTGGCGGGAATGTTTTGTAAATTCAACCTATAAACAGGATGTGAACTACTAAACCTTCCTGTTACTGTTCCCGTCTGATTAAAATTGGAATGAACTGCCCCTGTCTTTTCTTCTACTACCCTCGGAATTTTATCTACATAAGTATTAAACAATTTATTTAATTCCCTATATTCCAGCAATTTATCTATAAACTGCTCTGCCTCTTTATTTTTGCTTTTTAGTTTTAATAAAATTCCTTCACCTGTTCCCCGCGGATTTTTCTTGTCCACTGGGGTTAACTTTAAAACATCATATAAGAATATAGTTAACTGTTTAGGAGAATTGTAATTTAATTTCCCACCTTCTGTCAGCCTTGATAACTCCTTATTCCTCATTATTAAATCCTTTACAGGCATAACAAGCTCATCTAATTCCCTTTCTGTCCGCTCTATTCTCTCCTTAAACTCCTCAAATAATGCCTTTGAATAATCTTCCCTTATCTCTATACCCCTCAATTCCATATTGATTAATATAGGTACTAACATCATTTCAATATTAAAAAATATTTTTGCAATCTTCCTCATATCTTCCCGTTTACCATTTAAATCAATATACTGTTTCTGGAACTCATATAACTTATAATTTTTATATACATCATTAGCCCCATATATTGTAGCAACTTCTAAAGGAATGTAATTAAATGGCGTACTGTCCCCAAAATAATCACCATAATCCTTTCCAGCGTCCTTATCCCGCTTTATGTACTTGGCATACAACTGCTTTAATCCATGGCTTTCATTTTCATTCAATAAATGCCCTGCTATTTGTGTATCCCAATAAATATTTCCTATATCATAACCCCAATGCCATTTAATGAACTTTGCATCAAACTTTATATTGTGTCCAATACATTTTAATTCTGAATTAGTAATAATCATCATCAACAAATCCCTTACTACTTGCTCATTTAATTGCCCCTCTAATCTCTTATTATCAACATTTGTATGATTTACTGGGATATAAATAGGATTTTCATTAGGTGTATATAAACACACACCCACAATTATATCATCAAATAAAGATAAACCAGTAGTTTCCAAATCTAACACATATTTCCCATTTTTCTTTATAACATCCATATAATCAAATAATCTCTGTGCATTTGTAACCATCTCAACTGGAATTTCTGGCTTTAATTCGCCACTTTTAATTAATTCATAAGCCAATTCAATCGCCCGCATAACTTTATTCCTTGTCCTTGTTTGCCCTGTTTTAAATTTATTCCCTACCAATCTATTCTTTAAATCCCTCAAATCTACCCTATTTCTACTTAAATTTAATGTAATCCCTCTACTCATAATAAACCCCCTTCCACATTCTAATAAAAAAAGGGAAGGTTGTCCTCCCCCTTTCTTAAAATACCCTCTCATCCTCCTCAAACTCATCTCCATCATCTTCTACATTATCTACTGCCCTTAAAGTAAATTTCCCTTCCATTGCCAGCCTCATCTCATCTGCGGTCAAATCTAAACAATACCAACTTTTTTTACCTAAAATCTCAGGCGGTTCAGGCAACTCAATTTCCTCTTTATCTCTGGGGAAAAAGTCATAAGTAGTTGATGTACTACCTGCCTTGCCTATACGCTTAATCTTAAAATCTCTTTGATTTAATGCCCCATATTCTTCAATAATTGATAATAACTTCTTAATATCAGTTAATCCTCTTTCCCATATTTGTATTTCTGGCTCATCTGCCCTTGCGTCATGATTTTTCAGTGGTATCCATATCCTTAAAGAAGGATTATCACCGCTCGCACATATAGGACATTCCTGCCCCAGGCATTTAACTTTTTTATCATATCCGTCGATTTTTATTCTGTGCACTTCATATACATATCGTTCTATGTCTTTCTCATCACTAATCAAAATTCTTACATTAGCACTATCTCCATCATCTTTCAGCCTAAACCAACCTGTCCTTGAAAAATTACCTGCGTTTTCATACTTGCCTATTAAATCTTTTAATGCCATTTAAATAACCCCCTTAATTAGATTTATAGTTGAGAATAAACTATTTAAAATAAACTTTTTATTATGTCTAATATTTCTTCCAATTAAAACTTTTACCTGATTTTCTCTTTCTTTACAGATAACAATATTAGTCCCTTTTAAAATACCTATAATTGCCTCAAGTCTTTCTATTATTTCCCCCTCCCCTCTTTCTAATTAAATCATTCAATAAATATAATCAATTTCATCTGCAATATTTAAGTAAAACCTTAAATTTTTTTTACATAAAAAAGAGCCTTTTCGGCTCTCTTTTAAATGTATTCACATATTACCTTGCATATCCATACACTTCTCCTAACTTTTTCCCTAAACTCTTTTTTAGCCATGTTACACCTGCGGGTGTTATCCCTAAATATTCAGCAATTTCTTTTGCTTTATAACCTTCCGATATTAATACTGCTAACATATACTCATTATCTGTTAAACTACATTGCTCAAGTAAATTCATTAAATCCACTTCATCATATTCCATACACACACCTGTTAACTGTAAATCCCCATTATCATCTATCTTATCCCGCAAATGATTTTCTATTGTATCCTCATATGAATTTACACTTCTATTAGGGTCAAATCTCTTTTTACTTGTCAATCGTCTATATAATCTATTCATATGCTGGTCAAAACATCTACAACAAAATGTGCTAAACTTTGCTCCTTTGTTTATATCATACTTTTTCACCGCATTTACCAACGCTATTGATAATTCGCTTTCTAAATCCTGTTCATCTAAATATGTAACTTTATTATAAATATTGTTATATTTTAAAATATATTGACAAATTAAACCCTTCATATTATCCATTATTTGTTTCAGAATATCATTGTCCTTTGTTTCCTGCCAAGTTAAAACTAATTGTTCAGTAGTAATTTCTTTCATTCGCTTTGCTCCCTTCTATTAATACAACTCGATATTTAAAAACTCTACTTTACTTAATTCGTTTATATCTTTCTTATCTGTGTGCCATTTTGTATTCCATATTCTAAAACCTTTCGGGATTAACTTATCCTTTAATCTCCTTGCCCCCTTCCTTCCTGCATTATCCCTATCCAGCCCGTCAATTAATGTTCTAATATTAGTCCTCGATAATTGTTTAACTTGCTCATCTGATATTTCACAACCCATTAAGGCAATACCATAATCCCCGTAACTCCATACCGTCATAGCGTCAATTTCACTTTCACAAATCCAGATTTTAACATCATTCGCCTTAACCTCATTAATAACCTGATATAAACCAAATATAGCAGAAGATTTTTTAGAACCTATTGTATTATAAAACCGTTTTCCCTCTATACTTCGCTCTTTTATCATTACTATATTACCAAATCTATCATATACAGGAATAGTAATACTACGTCGTTCAGGATTATATCCTATATTGAATTTTTCTATAATTTCTTCTGTAATCTTTCGCCCTGCTAAATATTCCCGCCCATCAATACTAAAATATAAATGCCTTTTATATTCCTCAATAATATCACTATTTATTAATTCCTGTTTTTCACCCTCTCTATTAATATTAAAATTAAAATCCCTTCCGCCCCCAGCACCATATATATATCTTGACGTTAGCCAATTATATCCCTGAACTGCATTTTCTAAACCCAACACATCTGCAACAAATTGAGGTAAATCACCTACATAACCACAACTGTAACAATGTACCGTTCCAGCAGGATAAACTTTATCCCCCCTTCTAACTTCGTTTTTACTTATTCCTAAACTTGGCTTGCTTTCCCTCCCTCCTTTATGGAACGGGCAAGTTACCATTATATCCTTGCCCGTATCCCTCATATCTTTTAATAATGTCCTTACTTCTTTTCGCAAATCCTCTATAATAGTCTGCACATCTACAAAAAATAGAGTTTTCCAAATATAAAACATTTGTTCCCCCTTCTACACTCCTATTTTAACACAAAATCATAAATTTATCAACCACTTTCTATAAAATATTTTAATAATTTTTATAGATTTTTTTTAAAATCCTTTATTGTCATATACTTTCCACAGCTTTCACTCTCAGGACATAATCCTATTTCATCACCTTTACATCCAAAATCATTTCCGAATATGGCAGGAACTTTAAATTTCAATATGTCAGATATAGCCCCTGCCATTTCTCTTATTTCCCATTCGGCTCGCACACAATTTCGTAACTGGAGGAACTCATACCACGCCTGAAAGTTACCTGATACAGTTAAATTAATCTTAATCGCCCTGGGCAAAAATAACTTAGATATTTCCCTATTTTCCTTTTTAGTGTACCCCTCTTTATTTGCCCATTTCTCATAAATCCTCATAATCAAATTCTGGTCTGCTATATATTCCCCTTCATCTTCCAGCTTAATAAATGGCGGTAATACATACTCATTTTCTGACATATCACAAAATCTGGCACTCTCTACCGTCAAATTAATAAAGGGATGTCGGGATAACTGAATTAAGGTATTAACAGACACACCTAAAACATCAAAACTTGCCATTCCATGTCTTGCTACTGACCTATGTCCTGCCTCGAATACTCTTTTAACAAGTTTCTCACTCGGCTTACTTCTATATGGCTTTGCACACGCCTCCATTATTGGCTCTAATGATGTTACATCTATTACTCTAATCTTCATCTATTCCAACTCCTTCACTTGTTTAATTAAAAAATCTAAATTATCCTTTATATTTTCAAAATACTCTTGGCTCTCTATCTTCTCTATCTTCTCTATCTGCTCTTTTATTCTAAATATCGTTTTATATATTATCGTCTGTCTTTCTAAATCACTCAAAGGCAGTAACGATTTACAGATAATAATTACTTCTCTACCTAACCGCTCTTGTAAATTTTTATCTAAAACTCGCACCAAAATACTTTCCCCGCTTTTAGTAAATCTATCATTTACAGGAATACTTAATATTTCTACCTCAGTCCCTTGAGGAATTACAACATCATTACAAGTAAAAGTTTCATTTACTCTCCTTATTTCAAATAATTCCATCCACTTTCCCCCATTCCATTATTCTTATATTTTTTCATTAAAAACCCCCCTTTTTATATTTTCTCAATAAATATAATCAAAAGAAGATTTAAATATTTAAGTTAAAATAAAAAAAAATATGGGCTTTAAAACCCATATTCATCTTGTTCAGCCTCCCCGCCTTCCAGTAACGGTTTTAATAGCCCTAAATTAGGATTCCAAACCATCAATACATCTTTATTATTCTGGTCATATCTATTTTTCCTTACTCCTATCTTCATTATATTATCTATCACAACAAAACCTAAAGCTCTCGTTGCGTTTTCCTCTACCCCTGAACTGTCTTTTATATTATATAATTCAGGAATTTCTCCTTTATCCTTCCCTTTAACAGCATCCCGATTAGCCTGGGCAGCTAATAATATAGGAATTTGTAAATCACAACTCATAAGGAATAAACCCTCTGCTATATTTGTATATTTATCTTTTATAGAACTTCCATTTTTCTCATCCGTCATTAATGATAACTGGTCAACCCCAAATATTTCAGCCCCCGTTTCTTTAGCCACTCTTTTTAAATCACTTACTGTCGGCTTCCTTCCCCCAAAATCTTCCCTCGTTACTATAATAAAACCATCCTTCTTTTTTAAATTATTAATATATCTTTCATAATCCTCTACTGTTCTACTACCTACCTCTTCGTATCTGACATCCCCTAACTCGGTTAAGCCATGCATTAAACTTGTATTACTAAAATGCTCATTTAAAGTATCAAATCTAAATCCAACTATTTCTTTACTCATCTCACCACTATATAATGCTACCCTATGCCCTGCCCGCCACGCTTGTGTTAAAAAGTACAGTAATAACCAGCTTTTACCCATATTTGTTCTGGCATATAATACAACCAAATCTTCTGGTAACCAGCCGTGGGTAATCTCATCTAATAACGGAATACCAGTCGATATTCCTAATAATCCCTCAACCTCTACCCGCCTTTTATAATCAGCCAGCCTGTCCTCTGCATTTGCAATAATATCATAACCGATATTAGTATTAAATCGTTCCTGATTTAATAATCTTTCTGTTTCCCTCTTTAAATATTCAATAGCCTTTATACTATCTTCTCTGATTAACTCCTCAACTTTTTTTAGTACTGGAACGCTATCTGTATATAGTTTTGCCTCTTTTAATCTGTATGCAATATATTCATCACTTTCCACAACCTCCACAATCTCAAAATCCTTAAATCGCTCAAGGAAGGTCGGAATATCAGGGACGTTTCCATATAATTCCTGATGTTCAAGTATATATTCTATTTCCTCTCTACATACAAGGAAATGCTCTTTTGTTAAACCTTGTTCCTCTAAAATAGCTATACTTCTATTTAATAATATTTTATTTATGCATAATTCTTCAATCATTTCCCAACCCTCCTTTTATCCTTTCCTTTAAACTCTATAACATAACTATTACCTATTATCCTGCTTACAGTCCTACTTCCTAACCTATCCGCCAATGTATCTAAATCAATATTAGATGTATAAATCGTTGTCAGTCCCTCATTAACTCTATGATTAATAATTGTGTATAACTTTTCCGCTACCCATTCAGTAGGCTTTTCCGCCCCTATATCATCAAATATAGCCAATTTACTATTCTCAACTTTATCATAAAGCCGTTTAAATTCAGGTGTCGGGTCATTAAAGCTATCCTTTATTTCATTTAAGAATTCAGGAACGTTAATAAATATTCCCTCATACTCTATTCCCGTATTAAATACAATTTTTCGGAAATAATAAGCCATAATTTTACACGCCCACGTTGTCTTTCCTGTCCCTGGCATTTTCCCATAAATATACAATCCTACACCTTTTTCAACATTCTTTAATATATCTTGCCTATATTGTTCAACTGCTTTATATGCATTATATAAATCTTTCTCGCCTTCTGGAACTATCAGCTTTAAATCCTCTGGATATTGGTATATTTTAGGTATATTACTTTCAGAATATAATGCTTTTAAAATATACCATACATCACAATAATCATTACAATAAACAGTTTTATATCTTTTGCAATAGTTTTCTGCCCAACATCTAAACATTTTTTAACCCTCCCCCTAAAATACTCGTCCTTTGTATTCTAAATTACTACCGTCAATTGTCGTATAATTTCGTTCTATGTCATTCAATACTTTCTTAGCTACTTTTCTAAAAACAAATCCAATTTTTAAATGATTTAACATAGGTAATGGATATTTATGATTTTTAAAATATTCATCATATATATCCACGTATTTTTTCAAAATTAACATTGCTTCATAACCTTGTACTGTATTTTCATTAAACATAGCCTTCACTGTTGCCATATCTCTACCCCAGTTTATGTTATAAGGAACTCTATAACGTTCTTCATAAAATTTAGCGAATAACGCCACATAATCTTTAGTAGTAAAGTTATAATCGTTTTCCTTTAATTTCCTTTCTGCCTCTTCAATTGCTTTAGATAAACATTTTCTTTCTTTAGGTCTATACTTCTCAACTGTTCCAGCTAAATCACTGCCACGTCCTTCATAATACCGCTTAACCTTATCTATAAATTCATTAAAATTTTCTTCTCCTTCAATATATTGTTCACTTTCTGGAACTTCCTCATCTAAATTAACCCATTCAATGGGAACAATAATATAATGATTAGTTGAACGCAATGTTCTCCTATATACTTTTATAAGTCCCTTTTCTCTCAATTCTTTTGTCGCTCTTTTAACCGTACTTTCTGATATATTTAATGCTTTTGCTAATTCGCTAATTTTAGGATAAGAATAAATCTGATTATATGCCAGATTGACTAATTTAATGTATATTAATTTACTACTGTCTGTTATATTAATGTTTATCACTTCTTCGGGAATGACGATATAACCCATTAAATCAATCCTCCTTATCTAAATCCCTTCTATAACCCTGGATTATCTTGTTAGCCGTTGTCCGTATATCTTCTGCAATCCTCAATTTTAACTCTGTATTATCACTTCCAGTTAAAGTTAAAGCCTGTAATAAATGAACGCCCTCTAATAATCTATCCAAATGCTTTTTTAGCGTTGCGTTATACATCTTCAAAACCCCCTTTATATTTTAAGGAGGGTATTACCCTCCCCATAAAATTATTTTTTCATAGCCCCCTCAAGCTGTTTATCAATAACCGCTAATAACTCATCAAATACCTGCTTATAAATCTGTTCTCTTTCTTCCTTTGTCGTAACATCATTAATTAACAACTTCATCCCTGCATTAGGTTTAACGTAAGAGCCTCCCACATCAATAGTAACCCCCAAATCCCCTGTAATTTCAATAACTCTAACTTTACCCATTGTTTTCATCTCCTTCTTTTTTATATTTAATGTTTGAAACACTTGACAATTCTTGCCCTTCCTCTCTCATAACAATAGATAAATTGCCCCTAAACCGTATAAAATCAGAATAATCAGCGTTTTCTGGTAAACCTACCGCATTTTTTAATAACTCGTTTAGGCTTTTACCTTCAATCCTTACATCAAACTTTCCTATCTCAATATCTACACCTACACCCTCTAACTTTATAAAGGCTTTTTCTTTTAATGTTTTTTCTTCCTCACTCATTTTTTATTACCTCCTTTTTATCTTTCACTAAATATAATCAAAAGGGATAGATTAATTTAAGTAATAAATAAAGAAAATCGGAAAAAGTCTTTTTGCTACCTTCTCCGTAACGTGTTCTCTATTCTTATTATTTTAACCCCATCCCCCTTTAAATACCTCTCCACCTCATCAATCCATTTATCACTAAATGAAATTACTCCTCCCCTTATTACTTTCCTTATCTTTTTCCTAATATCCTCTGGAAAATCTTTTAAGAAAAAATGTCTTTTCATATTTCCGCATTATTCCTCCTATTCGTAAATTCCCTTAAATCACCATATTTAATATTATCTGCAAACTCTTTAATCTTTTCTACATCTTCAGCACTCCAATATCTATATTTAAATTTTTCGTCCTCAGCCCCACCTATTCTGATAGGGGCTGGAATTAACCTTTCTTCTCCCCTCGCCTCTAACTCATCACTCCATTTATCCCATAAATGAATAGTCTGCGACGTTCTGCCCACCATTTCTGCTACCTCACTTCTTATGAAATACATTTTACCATTAATAATCCTCATTTATTTAAATCACCTCTTTAATTATTTTCTATATGCATTATATACATACTATAAAACATTGTCAAGTGATATTTTATAATTCTATAGGGTTCATTTTTGAACCTTCTAAATAATAAATACTATTAGTTATTTTATTATATAAATAAACTAATAAATATATATATATGTTGTATATTTAGAAGGCTCAAAAATGACCCCTATAGACAAAAAAAAAGAGGGCATTTTCACCCTCCCTCTACTAAAACCTAATATTTATTAAATTTTTTCTTAATTACTGATTAGCTTTATCAATCTTTTCATCTTTTACCTTTAATACCTGTTCAGCCGTCTAAATAATCATTCCATCATCCTCTATCTCCTCCTC
>ERZ773359.2645-NODE-2645-length-22205-cov-6.051332_pt1 | contig 22205 bp, 37 predicted proteins | sample MGYA00374955_ERZ773359 | MGnify/ENA primary metagenome ERZ773359 (study PRJEB29098, sample SAMN04486028) | biogas fermenter metagenome | study: EMG produced TPA metagenomics assembly of the Biogas fermentation microbial communities from Germany - Plant 4 DNA1...
AAAACTATGGGTGTTACTGTCTACATTAGCAAATGAATTCGTAGGAAGCATGCTAAACAACATTAAAAATATCAGCAACCATGACAATAATTTATTTTTCATTCTTTGATCTCCTTAGTAATCACATAAGATTTTATTTTTCAAGTTTTGAACTATCCTCTTATCTTATATATTTTAAGACAAAAAACTTAAAAAAACATCGGTCAAAAGTATGAAATAGCAAAAAAAGCCCCTCATACTTTAGTATGAGAGGCCAGTTAAACCAATATTTATGCGGTTTTATGTATTATTCGACGGTTTGATTCTTCAGCAGGGTGCTGATGAGTTCTGCACGGCTGCCCACATCGTATTTCGAAAAGATATTCCTTACGTGTGTCTTTACAGTGCTCTCACTAATGAATAAAAGCTGGGCAATTTCTTTGTTGGATTTACCTGATAAAATAAGCTGCAATACCTCCTGTTCCCGAACCGTAAGCGGGTCTAATGTTTTAATATGCCGGATGATGTCCGTTTGTTGTGACTGGCTCATATTACCATAAACAGCAAGGTATGCGTGATTTTTCAGCAGCAGAATAAGCTGATTGTTAAGCGGCGGCAGCATGACAAGTGTTATGCACACAATCGTAAGAGCAATTACTGTCACCTCCGCAGAAACAAGTCCAATGGATGTCACAAACACTCCTATAAAACCTCCACAAAGGACACCTAACACATTTGAAGATAGCCCGATGCCAAACAGCATTGCCTGATTATCGGTATAATCTAACATTTCTCCAAGAATGCTCCACCAAAACAAATCAAAAATACCGCATGCACCAAGCATCAGCGTATCTACAAAAAAATAATCAAAGGTATTTCGACCCAGTATCATAAAACTGATGAATGCCCCCATAATCATTGCCATACCTAAATACAATATTATTGAGCGTTTGACCTTTGAAGGTAGATTTCGCATAATAATTAAGGCTACAATATAAGGTACTGCCCAATACCAGCTTACAAATCCCGTTAAGTGCTCAAAAGCAGGGTTTATCACCTGGTACATCAAGCCTGAATTTATTGTGATTATAAACACAAAAATGCACAAGAGTATCATTGGATTTCTAATACCGCCACGCACATTGTTTTTTAATATTTTCTGTTCATATATCGGCTCTGCTGGCAGCATCCATATAAAAGTTGCGCCAATTACAAGACAGAGCATGGAAAGAACCAATCCTACCAATGGTGAGCGATTCATGGCAACCACATTGACCACAATCATTATTATATTGGAAAAAATCAGCACATCAGCACAGGATTTAATACGCTCATTTTTCGGAGTAAAGGCTCTGAGGAAGTATCCCCATGCCGCTACTGCACAACCATTTGCAAATCCACCAATAATTAAGCTTACCATCCATAAGGTTGATGGAGTAAAAAAGAAAGGTATTGTGGCAACTAAGCATAAAATCATACCACCCATGATCATGTTTTTAGCTGCAGTTTGAGATTTAACAAAAAAGCCACAAGTTGAAAGACCTGCAAAATGTGCTATAATTGCAGCCATTATATAACCGGAGGTGTCTATTTCTCGCATATTTAGCAAGCTGTACAGCACCTGACCTTCAAACTGGAAAGATAAAATATAAGCAAATAAAAACGAGAATCCTGCAGTAGAAAGTCTACGGGTACTAATTGGTTTCCACTTGTTGCTATGCATTATTTCGTTCATAGATGCTACCTCACTTTAATACTATGCAGATATTTGGACAAATTACTAAATAATTATAGCATAATTACCTTAATATTTCAATTGATATTTGATAATGACAGTACTTCCGCTAAATGCACCTCAATGCAAAACAAAAGAGCCACATTTCTGTGACTCCTTAATTTTAATATTAGATTTTTATCTCTTACTGAACTGAGAAGCTCTTCTGGCTTTTTTCAAACCGTATTTCTTTCTTTCTTTCATTCTCGAATCTCTTGTCAAGAATCCGGCTTTTTTTAGAATTGGTCTTAGTTCTTCGTCTACTTCAAGTAAAGCTCTGGAGATTCCATGTCTTATTGCTCCAGCCTGACCTGTAAATCCTCCACCTTTTACATTTACCAATACATCATATTGACCCATAGTATCAGTAATCATTAAAGGTTCTTTTACAAGGGTTCTTAAAGTTTCATACTTGATGTAATCGTCTAAATCTCTGTTATTTATAGTTATTTTCCCTGTTCCGGGAACTAATCTTACTCTTGCAACGGCTTTTTTTCTTCTGCCTGTTCCTCTGTATTGTGCTTCCATATTATTCCTCCTCCCCAATTAAAACTCGTATACTTGTGGTTTTTGAGCGTGATTCTTGTGCTCAGGACCTGCGTATACTTTTAATTTCTTCAACATTTTTCTTCCAAGTTTATTCTTAGGAAGCATTCCCTTTACTGCCAAATAAACAGGATCTGTAGGTTTTCTGCTAACTAAGTTTCTGTAAGTTACTTCCTTTAATCCACCTGGATATTGAGAGTGACGTCTATACAATTTCTGGTCGTATTTCTTTCCTGTCAATACAACTTTTTCTGCATTTACTACTATTACATAATCTCCTGTATCTACGGAAGGAGTATATATAGCTTTGTGTTTTCCTCTTAGAAGTTTGGCAACTTCTGTTGCAAGTCTACCTAATGTTTTTCCTTCAGCATCAACTACATACCATGCCCTTTCAACTTCATTAGGTTTAGCTAAGAAGCTTTTCATCTGATTTCCTCCTGTTACTCTACTAAATTTCTTTATTATTCTAATATCTATTATCTATTCAAAAAACCATCATCCGGGGCACTGGAACGGTTTTTCGCTGTCTAACATACCTATAACATTTTATATGCTTTGTTATTGAATGTCAAGCTATTTTTTTGTAATTTACACACATTAAAAACAATCCTTTAGCAGGTGCCGTCTGTCCTAAAAGTGTTCTGTCCTTTTCTGTAAGTGCCTTTTCTATACATGAAATATCCTTTAATCCCTTGCCTATATCAATTATTGTTCCTGCAATAATCCTTACCATATTGTAGAGAAATCCGTTACCTCGGATATATATTTTAATCAAATTATTTTCTTTAATTAAATTTGCTTCGTACACCGTTCTTACGGTGGTCTTTACAGAAGAACCTGAAGCCATGAAAGCTTTGAAATCGTGTGTACCCACTATTAATTTCAGGGCTTCTTCCATTTCTTTCAGGTTTAGATTTTTAGGAACAAAGTATGAGTACCTAGTATAAAAGGGATTTCCTACCCTATCATTGTATATTTGATACATATAAGTTTTATCAAGAGCATCAAATCTGGAGTTGAAGTCCATACTTACGTCCTTAGACTCCAAAATTCTTATATCCGGTGGTAAGTTTGCATTTAATGCTATTTTAATCTTTTCTTCTGGTATTTTAGTAGTTGCCTTAAAATTTGCCACTTGACCCAAGGCATGGACACCACTGTCTGTTCGTCCAGAACCGATTAAATCTACTTTTTCCCTTGTTATTACTTCTATGGCACCTTCAATAGTTTCCTGGATTGTAGGGCGGTTTAATTGGGTTTGCCAGCCATAATAATCGGTACCGTCATAGGCAATGATTAATTTAATATTTCTTACCATAATATTCTAAACAATACTATCGCTACCATGTAGACAGAAAATACAGCAATAGCAGCGTAATCTACTTTTCCTATTACCATTTGTCGCATTCTGGTGCGATTGTCTCCTCCCCGGTAACATCTGGCTTCCATGGCCATAGCTAATTCGTCGGCTCTACGAAAGGCACTTATGAACAAAGGTACAAGGAGGGGAACTAAGTTTTTGGCCCTGCTTACTATATTTCCACTTTCAAAATCCGCCCCTCTGGATTTCTGTGCTTTCATTATTTTTTCTGTTTCTTCCATAAGGGTAGGAATAAAGCGAAGGGCTATTGTCATCATCATTGCCAATTCATGTGCCGGCAGACCGAACTTTTTAAAAGGTTTTAAAAGACTTTCAATCCCGTCTGTTAACAAAATGGGAGATGTAGTAAGGGTCAAAAGGGATGTTCCCATTATTAACAGGGTAAGTCTTACAGCCATAAATCCCGCCTGTCTTAGTCCTTCTTCTGTGATGCTTAAAAAGCCTATCCTGAAAATAACATTACCCGGCGTCATTAAAAGATTTATAATAAATGTTATTATTATAATCATTAATATAGGTCTTAAACCTTTAATAACAAATTTAACAGGTACCTTTGATGCCGTAATAGCAATAGTTAAGAAAGCTAAAACAATTAATATTCCAGTTAATCTCTCAATAAAGAATACTGAAATTATGAAAATAATCGTCATTAAAATCTTCACTCTGGGGTCTAGGTGGTGTACAGGAGATTCAACGGGATAATGCTGACCAATGGTTAAATTTTTAAACATTTCTTCTCCTCACTTCCTTAAGTATTTCTTCTTTAGCTTCCTCTACAGTGAGTATGTCTGGCCTAATATTAAATCCACGATTTCGTAGTTCCTTTACTATGGAAGCAATTTGAGGAATACCCAAACCGATTTTTTCCAATTCTTCAGCCTGAGAATATATTTCTTTAGGAGTTCCTTCCATATGTATTTTTCCTTTTGATAAAACAATTACCCTGTCCACCAGTTTAGCTATATCTTCCATACTGTGAGAAACCAATACCACAGTGACATTTGATTTTTCGTGTAACTTTTTTATCTGTTGAAATATTTCATTTCTACCAGCTGGATCCAATCCTGCAGTAGGTTCGTCTAAAATTAGGTAGTCTGGCTTCATAGCCAAAACTCCTGCTATGGCAACTCTCCTCTTTTGTCCTCCAGACAGTTCAAAAGGTGAGACATCTTTAATTTTTTTATAGTTGAATCCTACTGACTCCAATGCTTCTTTAACTCTTAAATCCACTTCTTCCTGAGATAGATTCAAATTTATAGGACCAAAAGCAACATCTTTTTCTACAGTTTCTTCAAAAAGCTGGTATTCCGGATATTGGAAAACAAGTCCCACTGTTTGTCGGATTAGTTTTAACTTTTTCTTGTCTTCACCTATTATTGTATCATTAACTTTTACTTGCCCTTCCGTTGGCAGTTCAAGGCCATTCATCAATTGTATCAATGTTGATTTACCAGAGCCTGTATGTCCGATTATTCCCACAAATTCGCCTTGGTTAATGGTAATATTAACATTATCCAAGGCCAAAGTCCTGAAAGGAGTGCCTTCACTATATACATATTTTATATTTTCAGCTGTTATTGACATAGTATATCCACCAATTCCTTTACATCAATTATATCTGGGGGCAGATCAAGGCCTTCCTTAATAAGTTCCTGGGTTAGTTCCGTTACCTGGGGAACATCTAAACCAAATTTTTTAATTTCTTCTATATTTCTGAAAACCTCTTTAGGTGTTCCATCTAATTTTATACTGCCCTTATCCATTACTACAACTCGATCTGCTAAGACGGCCTCGTCCATGTAGTGAGTAATCAATAAAATTGTTTTACCTTGGCTATTAAGTTTTTTCAACGTTTCCATAACTTCTTTTCTGCCAGAAGGGTCTAACATTGCAGTAGGTTCATCTAAAATTATGCAGTCGGAATTTAAAGCCAATACTCCAGCTATGGCTATTCTCTGCTTTTGACCACCCGATAAAAGGTGAGGAGGTCTTTTTCTATATTCGTACATACCTACTGCTTTTAAAGCCTCGTCCACTCTTCTTCTGATTTCTGAAGGTTCAACCCCTTGATTTTCTGGACCAAAAGCTATATCCTCTTCAACAATTGTAGCAACTAATTGGTTATCCGGATTTTGAAATACCATTCCTGCAGTCTGTCTTATATCCCAGAGTTTTGAATCATCACTTGTATCCATATCTTTTACAAAGATTTTTCCTTCCGTAGGGAGTAAAAGTGAGTTAATCAGTTTGGCTAGGGTTGACTTTCCTGAACCATTGTGACCAATAATGGCAGTAAACTCGCCTTTTTTAATATTAAGGGATACACCGTTAACTGCATATGCTGCTTCTTTTTCATATTTATATTTTACATTTTCTATTCTAATTATGTATTCCTTCATTCCGCACCTTTTATTTGTATTTTACGCAATTTAAAACTGCAATAAAATGATATCATCATTTATTGTATTTTACAACAATAATTTTAATTAAATCCCTTATCCAAGGAATTGATAACATAATAATACCGCCTGCAAAGCAGACGGCCTATTGAAAAAATGGGGATGGCTATATTGATATTAACCATCTCCATTGTTTTATGTTATACTAATTCAATTATCGCCATTTCTGCTCCATCGCCTCTGCGTGGTCCCAATTTTAGAATTCTGGTGTATCCACCATTTCTATCCTTGTATCTAGGAGCAACTTCTTCGAATAGCTTGTAAACTGCATCTTTGCCGTATAAATAAGCTAACGCCTGACGTCTTGCATGCAGGTCTCCTCTTTTTCCAAGAGTAATAGTTCTTTCTGCAACTCTTCTTACCTCTTTGGCTCTGGTTACCGTTGTGGTAATTCTGCCATGCATAATAAGGTCGGTAGTCAAGTTGCGAAGCATTGCTACTCTGTGGTCAGATTTAACCCCAAGCTTTCTATGCTTAGCCATGCTTAGTCCTCCTTTTCCGGTTAATTATCATTTTTTCTTAGAGATAACCCTAATTCCGCAAGTTTTTTCTGCACTTCATCTAAAGATTTCTTACCTAAGTTTCTAACTTTCATCATATCTTCTTCTGTCTTATATGTGAGTTCTTCTACCGTGTTGATACCGGCTCTCTTTAGACAATTATAGGATCTAACGGATAAATCAAGTTCTTCTATAGTCATCTCTAAGACTTTTTCTTTTTCATCTTCTTCTTTTTCTACCATGATTTCAACATCATTTACATGATCGGTCAATGATATGAATAAGTTAAGATGCTCATTCAGTATTTTTGCACCTAAAGAAACTGCTTCTTCAGGTTCAATTGTACCGTTAGTCCAAATCTCAAAAGTTAGCTTATCAAAATCCGTTCTGTTGCCAACCCTGGTATCTTCAACGGTAAAGTTAACTTTTTTAACAGGTGTGTAAATCGAATCAATAGGAATAACTCCGATTGCCTGAGTTTCTTTTTTGTTTCTTTCTGCAATTACATAGCCTCTTCCCTGCTCCATTTCCATTTCGATAATGAGCTCGGCTCCCTCTTCTAAAGTTGCAATATGCAGATCTTCATTTATGATATCAACGTCCCCGCCTGTAATAATATCAGCTGCCGTAACTTCCTTGGGACCTTTTGCATCTATTAAAAGCTGCACCGGTCCTGGAACATTCATTTTAGCAGCTAAATTCTTAATATTAAGAATTATTTCTGTTACATCTTCTCTTACGCCGGGTATTGTAGAAAATTCGTGCAAAACCCCCTGTATATTTATGGATGTAACAGCTGCTCCTGGTAATGATGAAAGAAGTATTCTTCTTAGTGAATTGCCAATTGTTGTCCCATAGCCTCTTTCCAGTGGTTCTACCACTATTTTACCATAGGTATTATTGTCATTCTTCTCTACTAACGAAATATTTGGTTTTTCAATTTCTATCATCCCAACCCTCCTTATTTTTGTTTGTCGAGGGAAATAATTCTTAATGCTTATTACTTAGAGTACAACTCGACAATCAGATTTTCTGCTATTGGTATTTCAATATCTTCTTTAGTAGGTTCAGCTATAATTCTTCCTGCGAAATTGTCAGGGTCTGCCTGCAACCATTGTGGCGCAGTTTTTTTGTGATTTTCAACCAAGCTTTTGAATTTTTCAGAGCTTCTGCTTTTTTCTTTTACTTGTATCTCGTCTCCAACTTTCAGAATCATTGAAGGGATATCGGCCTTTTTACCGTTAACGGTGAAATGACCGTGAACTACCAATTGTCTTGCCTCAGCTCTTGAACTTGCAAGGCCTAATCTGTAAACTACATTGTCGAATCTTAACTCTAAGATTTTTAATAAGTTTTCACCTGTTATTCCGGGCATCTTTTCAGCAATATTGAAATACTCAGCGAATTGTCCTTCCAAAACTCCGTAATATCTTCTAACTTTTTGTTTTTCTCTTAACTGCATACCATAGTTAGTTAATTTTTTATTGCTCTGTCCATGTTGCCCTGGAGCATAATTTCTTCTACCGATTGAACATTTATCTGTATAACATCTGTCGCCTTTTAAATATAACTTTAAACCTTCTCTTCTGCATATTCTGCAAACAGGTCCAGTATATCTTGCCATCTTTTCACCTCGTTTCTATTATACTCTTCTGCGTTTTGGCGGTCTGCAACCATTGTGTGGTATTGGAGTAACGTCTTTGATTAAACTTACTTCAAGACCTGCCGCCTGCAGTGACCTTATAGCCGCTTCTCTTCCTGAGCCTGGTCCTTTAACATATACTTCTACTGTTTTTAATCCATGTTCCATAGCCTTCTTAGCTGCTTCTTCAGCAACCATGCTTGCTGCATATGGTGTAGATTTCCTTGAACCCTTAAATCCCAATTGTCCGGAACTTGCCCATGAAATTGCATTTCCCTGCAAGTCCGTAAGAGTAACAAGTGTATTGTTAAAGGTAGACTTAATATGTGCCTGGCCTTTTTCTATATTTTTACGTTCTCTTCTTCTTACTCGTGTAGTTTTTTGCTTCTTAGCCACTTAAGTCCCTCCTTCTTACTTCTTAGATTTTTTACCTGAAACTCTCTTAGGACCTTTTCTTGTTCTAGCATTATTCTTAGTGTTTTGTCCTCTTACAGGCAATCCTCTTTTGTGTCTTATACCCCTGTAGCAGTTTATTTCTTTAAGTCTCTTAATATTTAAAGCTATATCACGTCTTAAGTCACCTTCAACAGGGCGTTTATCTATTTCAGTTCTTATTTTTTGTACTTCATCTTCTGTCAAGTCCTTAACCCTAGTATTTGGGTCAATACCTGCCGCTTTTAAAATTTTGTTTGAAGTTGATCTGCCTATTCCAAAAATATATGTTAAGCCGATTTCTACTCTTTTATCTCTTGGCAAATCAACGCCGGCAATTCTTGCCATTAAGCTACACCTCCTACCATTGTAGTACTTAATATTTTATTTATCTATTAACCTTGTTTCTGTTTGTGCTTTGGATTTTGGCAAATTACCATTACTTTTCCTTTGCGTCTGATAATCTTGCATTTTTCGCACATAGGTTTTACTGATGGTCTTACTTTCATTGTAATCCCTCCTTACTTTTTCCTCCAGGTTATTCTCCCTCTTGTCAAATCATAGGGTGACAACTCAACAGCTACGGTATCCCCGGGAAGAATTCTGATATAGTTCATCCTCAGTTTTCCAGAAATATGCGCTAAAATCTGGTGTCCGTTCTGAAGCTCTACTTTGAACATTGCATTTGGGAGTGCTTCTAAGACTTTGCCTTCGACTTCAATTACATCTTTCTTGGACATTGATCACTCAACCTCCATTCCTTTAGACACACTGTCACTATAAGGCTCTAATAACCTTCTAATGTATGCATCATCTAATTTTTTATTACTTTGTAACTTTTCTGCAAATTCTGTCAACACTGTGTTGTAAATCATCAAATGTTTCACTTTCTTTTTCTTGGGAGATTCAATTTTTCTTAAATCTCCATCACACAATAGCACGTGTTTCTCATCTAAAATTTGGCAAATTAGAAATACTCTTCCCTTGTCTCTGCCTGCTTTTGACTTGACTATTTGACCTATTTTCAAATCAGTTGTTAATTCCAAAAAATCACCCCTATAATACGGTTAACAGTTCCGGTTCCCCGTCTGTTATTGCAACAGTATGCTCGTAATGGGCTGATGGTTTCCCATCCGCTGTCACTACGGTCCAGCCATTTTCCAGTATTTTAACATTGTATACACCTGCATTTATCATAGGTTCAATAGCAAGGACCATTCCTTCCTGCAGCCGCGGTCCCTTTCCAGGCTTTCCAAAGTTAGGTACTTGCGGTGATTCATGCATACTTTTCCCTACTCCGTGCCCAACAAAGTCTCTTACTACTGATAATCCCTGTGATTCTGCATATGACTGGATTGCATGGGATATGTCAGACAGACGATATGGAGGTTTTGCAAATTTTAACCCTTCATAAAAACTTTGCCTTGTTGCTTCAACTAAATGTCTTTTTTCTTCATCAGTTTCCCCAACTATAAAGGTTTTTGCACCGTCTCCCACATATCCTTCAAATGTTGCACCGATATCTATACTGACTATATCCCCTTCCTTCAGCTTTCTGTCTGAAGGCATTCCATGAACTACTTCTTCATTAATTGAAGTACATATGGAATAAGGATATCCGTTATAACCTTTAAAAGTAGGTATGGCATTTTGAGATTTTAAGAAATCTTCAACCAATTGGTCAAGTTCCTTGGTAGTAACACCTGGTTTAATATACTTTCTCACCAATTCATGAGACTTCGCTACTAAACGACCGGCTTTTCTCATTATATCAATTTCTCTTCTTGTCTTGAGAATAATCATACTATCTTATTCCTCATTTTTGCAACAATATCCTTGCCAACTTCATCAATGGGTTTTTCGCCGTCTATATTTATTAATATACCTTTTTTAGTATAGTAATCAATAAGAGGCGCTGTTTGTTCTTCATATACATTAATTCTGTTAGCTACTGTTTCTTCAGTATCATCCTTACGTTGCTGCAAATCTCCACCGCAATTATCACAGATGCCATCCTTTGAAGGCGGATTGAATTTTGTGTGGTAAGTCTGACCACAATCCTTACAAACTCTCCTGCCTACTGCTCTTTCAACTAATAGTTCTTTTCTTACTTCTATATTAATGACATAATCTAATTTTTGATCCATGCTTTTCAGGGCTTCTTCCAAAGCATCTGCCTGATAAATTGTTCTCGGGAATCCGTCCAATAAAAATCCCTTCTTACAATCATCCTGCTGTAACCTGTCTTTTACTAGTTCAACCGTTAAATCATCGGGAACTAATTTGCCCTGGTCCATATATTCCTTGGCTTTTTTACCAAGTTCCGTTCCTTCTTTTATATTTTTTCTAAAAATATCTCCTGTGGATATATGGGGTATTGAAAATTCTTTTACAATTGTTTCTGCTTGAGTTCCCTTTCCCGCTCCCGGAGGTCCCAATAAAATTGCTCTCATTTTCTTTCCCTCTTTCTATTTCAAGAATCCCTTGTAGTGTCTCATTATCATTTGAGCTTCTATCTGTTTCATAGTTTCAAGGGCAACCCCTGTTACTATTAACAGTGATGTTCCACCGAAGTTTATATTCAAATTAGTGAATGAGAACACCATTGTAGGTATAGATGCTATAATTGCAAGGGCTACTGCACCTGCTATAGTTATTCTGTTTAATACCCTGTTCAAATATTCTGCCGTAGGTCTACCCGGTCTTATTCCTGGAATAAATCCGCCATTTTCCTTAAGAGTATTGGAATACTCGAAGGGATTGAACTGTACCGCTGTGTAGAAGTACGTAAAGAATATTATCAACAACACATTCAGTAATGAATAAATGTATATCCCTGGACTCTGAGCTATTGAGAAATATTTTTGAACACCTGGAGCCATTGATGGGAAAAAGAATGCTAATGTTTGTGGTATTGCCAATAATGTTGAAGCAAAGATTACCGGCATAACTCCCGCCATTAAAACTTTCATGGGAATATGGGTACTCTGTCCACCGTACATTTTTCTTCCTACTACTCTTTTAGCATACTGAACAGGTATTCTTCTTTCTCCCTGTTGAATAGCTATTACTCCCACTATTATAAAGAAAGCAAATATCAAGAAAACAATAATTTCTAATAAGTTTACCTGACCTAATTGGAACTGATAAAAAATTGTTCCGAAATCACGTGGGTACTGTGATACTATACCTATCATTATTAATAGTGATATACCGTTACCGATACCTTTTTCAGTAATAAGCTCTCCCAGCCACATAAGAAATGCCGTTCCAGCCGTTAATACTATTATTACAGTAGCTATTGACAGAAAGCTTTTTTCAATAATAGCTGAATTAAAGAATCCAACACTGTAGGCTGTAGCCTGTATTAAGGCTAAAATAACAGTTACATACCTGGTCCATTGTGCCATCTTTTCTCTTCCATCTTCTGCTTTGAATATTGCTTCCAATTTAGGAATAGCAATCATTAAAAGCTGCAGAATAATGGAAGCCGTAATATAGGGATATATATTCAATGCAAATATTGTAAAATCTTTAAAAGCACCACCGCTCATCATGTTGAAGAAGTCTAAAAGACCTCCTGCGGTTCCCTGAAACATACTCTCCACAACAGTCCTATCAATACCTGGAACAGGTATCACAGCACCAAGTCTATATATTACCAGCATTAATAAGGTAAATTTCATCCTTTTTCTTAAATCAGGTATTTTCCATGCATTTTTTAACGTTTCAAACAACTAAATCACCTCAGCTTTACCGCCGGCAGCTTCAATCTTTTCTACAGCTGACTTGCTGAATTTATGGGCTTTTACCGTCAACTTTTTAGCAAGTTCGCCGTTTCCAAGTATTTTAACTCCGTCCAGTTGTTTTTTCAAAATACCTTTTGATTTAAGAAGTTCGGGAGTAATTTCTGCTCCATCTTCAAACTGGTTTAACACTTCCACATTTAATTCAGCATACTTAGTTCCGAAAATATTTGTAAATCCTCTCTTAGGAACTTTTCTGTAAAGAGGCATGTTTCCTCCTTCAAATCCCGGTCTGGTACCGCCGCCAGAACGAGCACCTTGCCCATTCATACCTCTGCCTGCTGTCTTGCCTTGTCCTGAAGCTGTACCCCTTCCCAGTCTCTTTCTTTTTTTAACACTTCCGGGATTAGGTCTTAACTCATGAAGTTTCATATCTTACACCTCCTTATAGTTTTATTCGATAACCTCTACCATAAAGTTTACTTTTCTTATCATTCCTCTTATTTGAGGAGTGTCTTCTTTTTCAACTACATGACCAATTCTTTTCAAACCCAAAGCTTTTATGTTTTTCACCTGATTAGGTGTTCTGCCGATTGTGCTTCGAATTTGTTTTATTTTAATCGTCGCCATTATACTCACCTCTTAACCTAAAATTTCTTCTACAGATTTCCCTCTAATCTTTGCTACTTCTTCAGGGCTCTTAAGGGATTTTAAGGCTTCAATCGTTGCATTAACAACATTTCTTGGATTATTTGAACCCAATGATTTTGTTCTTATATCTTTTACACCTGCCAACTCCATAACTGCACGTACGGGTCCTCCGGCAATTATTCCCGTACCTTCACTAGCAGGTTTAACAAGAACTGTTCCTGCACCATATCTGCCAATCATTTCATGAGGTACTGTTGTTCCGTTTAATGGCACTTTTATTAGATTCTTTTTAGCATCCTGTATTGCTTTCCTGATAGCATCAGGAATCTCAACAGCTTTTGCCATTCCTATCCCAACGTGACCATTTTCGTCACCAACAACAACCAATACGCTAAATCGGAAGTTTCTACCACCTTTTACAACCTTAGCTACACGGTTGATGCTGATAACTTTCTCTTTGAGATCTAATTGGCTTGCATCTATACGTCCACGATGATCCATGATTACCTCCTTCTTAAAATTCAAGTCCGCTTTCTCTTGCTCCTTCAGCAAGTAACTTCACTCTTCCATGGTATATATAACCGCCTCTGTCAAATACTACTGCGTTTATACCTTTTTCCTTCGCTCTTTCTCCTACTGCCTTGCCCACTAATTTTGCCGCTTCCGACTTAGTCAGTTCAGCCACCTTGTCTCTTAACTCTTTATCTAATGTTGATGCACTAACTAAAGTTGTTCCGGTAGCATCATCAATTACCTGAGCGTATATGTGCTTAGAACTCTTAAAAACATTTAATCTCGGTCTTTCAGGAGTACCTGCGATTTTATTTCTCATTCTTTGGTGTCTTTTTAGTCGCTTTGCATTTCTATCGATTTTTTTAAGCAATATACTCACTCCTTTCTTCTACTATTTACCGGTCTTTCCTGCCTTACGTCTTACAACTTCATCAGAATACTTAATTCCTTTACCCTTGTAAGGTTCTGGTCTTCTCCAGTCTCTGATTACAGCAGCATAGTTTCCTACCTGTTGCTTATCTATTCCTTTGATTATTATTTTGGACCCTTCAACAACCGTTTCAATACCTTGAGGATCTTCCATTTCAACAGGATGTGAGAAACCTAAGTTCAAAACTAATTTCTTTCCTTGTTTTTGTGCTCTGTATCCAACACCTACTATTTCCAGAGTCTTTTCAAACCCTTCTGTAACACCTATAATCATGTTGTTAATAAGTGTTCTTGTAAGTCCGTGGAGTGATCTGTGTTCTTTATTGTCTGAAGGTCTTGATACTACAATTTCTTCACCGTCTATTTCAATGCTCATTGACTGTGGCAGCTGTTGTTCCAATTGACCTTTCGGACCTTTAACAACTGCATAGTTATCAGCATTTATACTCACTTCAACTTTTGCAGGTATATTTATAGGCTTAATCCCTATTCTTGACATCTTAGCACCTCCTATTCGTACTTATTACCATACATAGCAGAGAACTTCTCCGCCAACTCCTTTTGATCTTGCTTTTTTATCTGTTAATATTCCTTGGGATGTAGAAAGTATGGCTATACCCAAACCTCCTAAAACCTTAGGGGTATCTTCTTTCCCAACGTACACTCTTAATCCCGGTTTTGAAATTCTCTTAAGTCCGGTTATAACTCTTTCTTTATTTTGTTGGTATTTAAGTTCAACTCTTATAATACCTTGTTTACCGTCATCTATTACATCAAATCCTTTGATATATCCTTCTTCTAACAAAATGTTGGCAATTTCTTTTTTAATCTTTGAAGCAGGAATATCTACAAACTCATGTTTCGCATGATTTGCATTTCTGATTCTAGTTAGCATATCTGCGATAGGATCTGTCATTACCATGTAATCAACCTCCTTTTTCTAAAATTTTACCAGCTGGCTTTCTTAACGCCAGGTATCTGACCCTTATAAGCCAATTCTCTGAAGCATATACGGCATATACCATATTTTCTTAAATAAGCATGAGGTCTTCCACAAATTTTACATCTTGAATATTCACGTGTGGAGAATTTCTGTTTTCTCCTCTGTTTAACTCTTAGAGATTTTTTCGCCACTTAATTCCCTCCCTTACTTACTAAAAGGCATTCCCATTAAGCTTAACAGCTCGCGGGCTTCTTCATCAGTATTAGCCGTAGTTGTGATGATTATGTCCATACCTCTTATTTTATCAATCTTATCATAATTTATTTCCGGGAAAATCAACTGTTCCTTAATTCCCAATGCATAGTTACCTCTGCCGTCAAAAGCTTTTTTAGAAACTCCTCTAAAGTCTCTAACTCTTGGTAGTGCAATGTTCACAAGTTTATCGAAGAATTCATACATACGGTCTCCTCTTAAAGTTACCTTGCATCCTACCGCCATTCCTTCTCTTAATTTAAAGTTGGAAATAGATTTTTTTGCTTTAGTTACTACTGGTTTTTGACCGGCAATCAATGACATTTCTTCCACGGCGCTTTCCAAGAATTTTGAATTTTCTTTCGCATCACCAACGCCCATGTTCAAAACTATTTTCTCTATCTTAGGAACCTGCATAACACTGTCATACTGAAATTTTTCCATCAATGCAGGCACTACTTTTTCATTATACAATGTTTTTATTCTTGCCATGTGGTATCTACCTCCTTTCGAGCATTATAATACTGTACCGCACTTTTTACATGCTCTTACTTTTTTACCGTTTTCTATCTTAGCCTGAGTTCTAACTCCAGACTTGCATTTATCGCAATATAACATAACATTAGAAGCATTTATAGGGCCTTCTTTATGAATAATTCCTGCCTGCTGCATTTCTCTGGTTTGTTTCTGGTGCTTAGTTTGCATGTTAACACCTTCAACGATAACCCTATTTTGCTTTGGCATACTGGTAAGAATTTTTCCGATTTTACCCTTATCGCTGCCAGTTATAACTACTACTTTATCGCCTTTTTTTACGTGCATCGTTACACCTCCCATTAAAGTACTTCCGGTGCCAGTGAAATAATTTTCATGAATTTTCCATCTCTCAATTCTCTCGTTATGGGACCAAATATACGTGTCCCAACAGGTGTTTTGTCGTCTTTTATTATTACAGCAGCATTTTCATCGAATTTTATATATGTGCCGTCTTTTCTCCTAATACCGCTTTTCGTTCTTACGATTACAGCTTTAACTACATCACCCTTCTTAACAACTCCACCGGGTGTTGCGGATTTAACCGTACATACTACTATATCACCAATGTTTCCGTACTTTACGACAGAACCGCCTAATACATTTATTACAAGAACTTCCTTAGCTCCTGAATTGTCTGCTACTCTCAGCCTTGACTCTTTCTGTATCATTATATATACCTCCCTTCAATTGTCTTAGGGTCTATTTTGCTTTCTCTACTATTTCAACCAATCTCCAGCGTTTATGTTTTGATAATGGTCTTGTTTCCATTATTTTAACTATATCTCCAACTTGGCATTGGTTTTCTTCATCATGTGCCTTGTACTTTTTTGTCATTTTTATCTGTTTTTTATAAAGAGGATGTGCGACAAGCTTTTCTGTAGCAACTACAATTGTCTTATCCATTTTATCACTAACAACTTTACCAATTCTTACTTTTCTGTTGCCTCTTTCCAAAATAAATCCTCCTTTCTATTAATCGACATTAATATTTAACTCACGTTCTCTGAGAATTGTTTTGATACGTGCAATATCTTTCTTAACTTGTTTTATTCTCATTGGATTGTCAAGCTCTCCCGTTGCAAGTTGAAATCTCAAATTGAAAAGTTCAGTTTTTAAATCAACAACAGATTTATTCAACTCATCAACTGTCTTTTTTCTTAATTCATTAGCTTTCATTTGCTTCACCATCCTTTTCTGTTGCCTGATCCTTGGTTACAAATTTGCATTTGATAGGCAATTTATGCATAGCAAGCCTCATCGCTTCTCTGGCAACTTCTTCGGAAACCCCTGACATTTCGAACAATATTCTGCCTGGTTTCACAACTGCTACCCAATATTCAGGTGAACCCTTACCCTTACCCATACGAGTTTCGGCAGGTTTTTTTGTTACCGGTTTATCCGGGAATATTTTAATCCAAATTTGACCGCCTCTTCTTACTGATCTAGTCATAGCTCTTCTGGCTGCCTCAATTTGGTTTGATGTTATCCAAGCTGGTTCAAGAGCTTGAAGCCCATATTCGCCATAAGTTACTTTATTTCCTCTGGTAGCTACTCCAGTCATTCTTCCTCTTTGTTGTTTACGGCGTTTTACTCTTTTAGGCATTAACATAGATTGTTCCTCCTTCCTTCAGGACTATTACTTTTTATCTCTCCTACTTGGTCTTCTTTTTCTTCTGTTATCTCTGTTGTCGTTAAGTGCTCTAGACGGTTCTTTATAATCAGATAATAATTCACCGGGTTTTCTAAGCACTTCACCTCTGCATATCCAAACTTTAACCCCTAGTTTACCGAATGTTGTATCTGCTTCAGCAAAACCATAGCTTATATCTGATCTTAAAGTTTGTAGAGGAATTTTTCCTTCGGAATATCCTTCTGTTCTTGCCATATCCGCTCCGTTCAATCTTCCGGATACGCTTGTTTTAATTCCTTTTGCTCCCATTTTCATGGTTCTTTGCATTGCCTGTTTCATTGCTCTTCTGAAAGAAATACGCTTTTCAAGCTGAGCTGCAATGTTTTCTGCAACTAATTGACCATTTAATTCCGGTACTTTAACTTCTTCAACATTAACAATAACAGTCTTGCCGGTTAATTTTTCTATGGTGCTTTTTAGTTTATCAACACCTACACCACCTTTTCCAATAATCATACCCGGCTTTGCAGTATGCACACTAACCTTGATTCTGCTGGCAAATCTTTCAATTTCTATTTTTGCAATACCAGATTGATAGTGTTCCTTCTTTATATATTCACGAATCTTATAGTCTTCAGTTAAATTGTCGCCGAAACTTTTTTTATCAGCATACCATTTTGAATCCCAATCTTTTATTATGCCGACTCTCAGTCCATGGGGATTTACCTTCTGACCCATCTTCTACCTCCTTTGCTATTCTATCTCTTTTACTACTGCACCAATATGGCTGGTTCTTTTCAATATTTTATACGCTGCACCCTTTGCTCTCGGTCTCCATCTCTTAAGAGTAGGACCCTGATTAGCATAAACTTCAGAAACGAATAATTTTTCTCTATCCATATCAAAGTTGTTTTCTGCATTAGCTATGGCGGAGTTAATTACCTTTTCTAAAATTTTAGCTCCCTTGCTGGGATGAAACTTTAAAATAGCTAATGCTTCGTCAACGTGTTTACCTCTTACCATATCACAGACGAACTTCATTTTTCTCGGTGATATTCTTATATATTTAGCAACTGCTCTTGCTTCCATTTAGCTAACCTCCCTTCCCTATTTAACTTTTGAAGATTTATCAGACTTACTATGTCCTCTATAAGTTCTTGTTGGAGCAAATTCACCCAGCTTATGTCCAACCATATCTTCAGTTATATATACAGGAACGTGCTTTCTACCATCATGTATAGCTAATGTATGGCCTACCATTTCGGGGAATATTGTCGATCTTCTTGACCAAGTCTTTATTACTTTTTTCGTATTGGACTCATTCATTTCCACAATCTTTTTCATAAGACTGGGCTCACAATAAGGCCCTTTTTTCAATGATCTACCCATTCACTATTTCCTCCTTTCACTCCTGAACTATTTAGTCTTTCTTCTGCTAACGATCATGCTATCCGATTTCTTATTTTTCTTACGAGTTTTATAACCAAGTGCAGGTTTGCCCCAAGGTGTAACCGGACTAGGTCTTCCTATAGGTGCTTTACCTTCTCCACCACCGTGAGGGTGATCATTAGGGTTCATTACAGAACCTCTTACTGTAGGTCTGAAACCCATATGTCTTTTTCTTCCGGCCTTACCTATTGTTATATTTTCGTGATCTATATTTCCAACTTGACCGATAGTTGCTCTACACTCCATGCTCACCATACGAACTTCACCACTTGGAAGTCTTACTTGTGCGTACTTGCCTTCCTTAGCCATAAGCTGAGCTGAATTTCCTGCAGAACGCACCAATTGACCGCCTTTACCTGGTTTTAATTCAATATTGTGTATCAATGTACCAACTGGTATATTTTTCAAAGGCAGAGCATTTCCGATTTTGATATCCACTTCGTCCCCTGATACAATAGTATCTCCAACTTGTAATTTGTAGGGAGCGATAATATATCTTTTTTCTCCATCAACATAATTAATAAGTGCTATATTTGCGCTTCTGTTGGGATCATACTCAATTGTTGCAACTTTACCTGGAACTCCGTCTTTATTTCTTTTAAAATCTATAATTCTATACTTTCTCTTTTCTCCGCCGCCTCTGTGACGAACTGTAATTCTACCTTGAGCATTTCTTCCTGCTTTCTTTTTTAACGGAGCTAAGAGAGATTTCTCAGGTTCGGTAGTAGTGATTTCTTCAAATGTTGAAACAGTCATTTGTCTCAACGCCGGAGAAGTCGGTCTGTACTTTCTTATACCCATGAGATTTTCCTCCTTCTTTTGATATCTATGTTTCGATAATCCTTACGAAAGACCTACCTTAAATTCCTTCAAAGAATTCTATGGTCTTGCTTTCTTCTGTTAAAGTTACGATAGCCTTTTTCCAATCAGGTCTCTTGCCTACGTGAATACCCATTCTTTTTTTCTTGCCCTTCATGTTCATAGTATTCACCTTAGCCACCTTAACACCGAAGATTTTTTCCACTGCATTTTTAATTTCTGTCTTATTAGACTTTTTATCAACCACGAAAGTGTATTTCTTTTCCGCCATTGCATTCATACTGGCTTCTGTCACTATTGGTCTTATAATTACATCGTGTGGATCGCGCATTATGCGTACACCTCCTCCACTTTATTAACTGCATCCTTTGTTATTAAGAAGGAGTCACAGTTGAGAATATCATAAACATTAATTGTGTTAACATATGTTGTTTTTACTCCCGGAATGTTCCTTGCTGCTAAAATTACATTTTCGTCTCTTTCAGGAATAACTACTAATGTTTTCTTTCCTGCATTTAAATTTGATAAAATCTTTACCATTTCTTTTGTTTTCGGCTGCTCAAGAACTAACTTGTCAACTACTATTATTTCCTGATCCGCAACCTTTGAACTTAATGCAGATTTAAGAGCTAATCTTTTGATTTTCTTTGGAAGTTTATAGCTGTAATCTCTTGGTTTCGGAGCAAATACCACTCCACCACCTACCCACTGAGGTGATCTTATACTTCCTTGTCTCGCACGGCCGGTACCTTTTTGTCTCCAAGGCTTTCTTCCGCCCCCTCTCACTTCAGCTCTGGTCTTTGCTGACTGAGTTCCTTGTCTTTGATTAGCCAAATAATTTTTTACAGCTTCATACATAACATGAGTGTTTATTTCAACACCAAATATCTCATCTTTTAACTCGATTTCACCTACTTGGCTGCCTGTTATATCATAAAGAGCTACCTTTGGCATCTTTAGTCCTCCTTTCCATGCAATTATTTTCTAACTGCTTCTCTTATTTTGATTAAACCCTTCTTAGGTCCTGGTACGGCACCTTTTAAAAGGATTACATTTTTGTCCGCATCCACTCTTACTACTTCTAAGTTTAATACTGTAACTTTTTTATTTCCCATATGTCCGTGAGCTTTCATACCTTTTACTACTTTGCCCACACCTGCTGATGCTCCTAAGGAACCTCTTAATCTGTGGAATTTAGAACCGTGGCTCATATCGCCTCTTGCGTGTCCGTGTCTCTTGATTACACCCTGGAATCCCTTACCTTTGGAAATTCCCGTAACATCTACCTTTTCTCCCGGTTGGAAAATATCAACGCCTATTTTTTGACCTACTTCATAATCGTCAATATTATCCACTCTGAATTCTTTTAAAAACCTTTTAGGTTCTACATTTGCTTTATCAAAATGACCTTTTTTAGGTTTATTAACATTTTTAAGTTTAATGTCACCGAATCCAACTTGAATAGCATTGTATCCGTCTTTTTCTTCGGTTTTCTTCTGAACAACAACCATTTCGCCGGATTCTATAACTGTTACAGGTACTACATTACCATCCTCAGTAAAAACCTGAGTCATTCCTATTTTTCTTCCTAATATTGCTTTCATTCTACACCTCCTATTTTCTTACAGCGGATTGCATTAGCAATCATACTAAGCAGAGTGTATTTCTTTCTCTACTCGCTACTATCATTATAATTTAATTTCGATATCTACTCCGGCAGGCAAATTCAATTTCATTAATGAATCCACAGTCTTAGGAGTAGGATTAGTTATGTCAATTAATCTTTTATGTGTTCTTTGCTCAAACTGCTCTCTGGAATCTTTATACTTGTGAACTGCTCTTAGTATTGTAATTATTTGTTTTTCTGTAGGCAATGGAATGGGTCCCGCCACAGTTGCACCAGTACTTTTTGCAGTTTCCACTATTCTCTGTGCAGATTGATCGATTAATTGATGATCATAAGCTTTTAACCTAATTCTTATTTTTTGTGTGTTTGCCATGTTTAACCTCCTTTTTTTCGTATGTCTCCATACGACTAGGAATCGCTCGATAAACCCTCCCGGGTGTTTCGTATTTTTTTTATTATAAGCGATACCCGTCGCTCTGCTTTTAGCAGAACATACTCCGCAAAAATTCCCCGAAATCCTTATAATTTCAGCAACCTTTTGCCTCATTGCATGTGGCAAGCTTTTTAATAATATACTATCAAACGCTATAAATCAAGTATTTTTTTCAGTTTTTTTTAATTTATTTCGAAAATTTAATATTTGTTACATTATAGTCGCATAGATTTACATCAACTTTTGTATATTGATAGTATTTCATTGATTTTTTGAGATTTAATTACTTCTGTCGAATTAACAATTAACTCATAAAAATAGCTTTCATAAGAAAGCTATTTTTATGGTTATGTCACCATTTTTCTCTCCCTTCGGTCGGAAAAATGGGGTTAGATCATCTCGCAGTCTTATTCAATAATCTTAGTAACAACTCCAGATCCTACTGTTCTTCCACCTTCTC
>ERZ773359.2649-NODE-2649-length-22185-cov-6.627700_pt1 | contig 22185 bp, 21 predicted proteins | sample MGYA00374955_ERZ773359 | MGnify/ENA primary metagenome ERZ773359 (study PRJEB29098, sample SAMN04486028) | biogas fermenter metagenome | study: EMG produced TPA metagenomics assembly of the Biogas fermentation microbial communities from Germany - Plant 4 DNA1...
TTGTTTTCTTCTTCTTTTTTATTCTTTTAGTCTCATATCATTTACAATCTTACAATATGCGAAAAAACGGCATGTATTAGCAAAGAATCCTCCGAAAATAAAAAAAGAGATACTATATTCATATAGTATCTTTTTCAAACGCCCAACCGGCATCGCCAAAATATCGTTTAAAAGAACGGGTATGGGTACGGAAACGGGGAATAAAATGCCGGGAATGGTCTAATAAATGGCCTGGGCGTTAATAGAGCACCCGCCGCAAGTCCGGTCAGAAAAGGCACTCCAAAGCCGCGACCGAAACCGAATCCGCGGCCGAAGCCAAAGCCGGGAAAAAACCCGCCCCCGGGACCGATTCTGCCGAAACCAAGTCTTAGATTATTATTATCATAAGAATATGCCTGATATGGGTTCATTGCGTTCCCTCCTTTGTATGTTATTACAATATAGAGTATTAACGCCAAGGCAAAAGCGTATGTTTATTTGCCCGAAATCTTTCCTTCTCACTTATAAATTAAAAAAAAGCAATATGAAGATTATTTCATATTGCCGGGAGCGTTCTTTATCAAACTTTTAATAATCTGATTTGAGTTTAACTTTTTCATAAATTCTGTAACCCAAAACCCCGCCGTGCAATAAAAACATCATTATCAAGCCCGAGCCGATCCGCGTCGACGCGATGATCAAAGCGAATAGCGCGAAAAAAGCCGCCGCCGCCGCGATTATCGCCAAGATAAACTCCGCCTTTCTTTTGGTCCGGTATTGGTCCGGCCTTAACTTCACGAACTCCAAAACGCCAAAGGCTATATGGGCAAGCAAGGCGATAAACGACACCCATACCGAAAAAATAAACAAAAATGACAAAAACGATTCGCTGGTCATATTAAAAAGCACCTTGTAGCCGGAAATATGAAAGGTGAGCGTTTCCGCGAACGGATCAAACCATGGCGACAAACTCCCTTCAATCAACAAAAAAGTCAGCGCGTAAAATATAATTCCCAAAACCGCCGCGAAAAAAGCGAAGCAAGCGTTAAACGCGTTGGGTTTAACCCCATCCGGGTTCCGCGGCTCTTCCGCCACGACTTCGACATCTTCGAAAAGATCGGTAATTTTTAAGTCCAAAGCGTTGGCGAGCTGCGGTAAAATATTCATCTCCGGATTACCGCGGTTGGTTTCCCATTTGCTTACCGTTTTGACGCTAATAAATAACTTATCGGCCAATTCCTGTTGCGTCATGCCTAATTCTTTTCTGCGGGCGGCGATTCTATTGCCAAGTTTTATCATAACAAACCTCCTGCACAATATTATAATAAATCTCGCGAAATAAAACAATCTATTCTTCGGTTTATTATATGTATGCGAAACGTAGACTATAATATTTTTATATAAACGCGCCTTTCCGCGCGCGGATTCTGTCAATAATCGTTCGAAAATCGTTTACGGGATATACCTTGTCGTTTGAACGGGGCGGGACTAAATACCGGCATTTTGTCGTGTATTCCTTGGAAATCACTAGTCCCGAAATTAATCTTAAGCCGGCCAAGGCGGCGGGAAGCATCGGCATACTCTACGTGAACAAAACCGGGGCCGACCTCGCGATTAATCTTTCGGAGACTCACGTAATCAATAATTCCGCCTACGCCTCGCCAATAATTGACGCCGACGGTGAAGTAATCGCCGTCATCGGTGTCTTCGATAGCGGCCGGACGATAACCGTCCCGAAAGACGGCGCGTTATGGGCGCCAGCGTATCTTGACGGGCCGGTCGCGGGGAACGTCAACTCCTGTAACATCAATGTAAAATCGCAGTGGCAGGCGGGAGATATTATTTTAATCGAAAAATGGGATTAAGCCTCTTTAACATTAAAAAAGCCCTCGTTATTGCGGGCTTTTTTTTAATGCCGGCTAAAATATTACACATGGCGTTTTGTTCAAATATAAAAATTTGCTTCGCTTCATAGAAAAATTTTCGCATAAGAAAAACGGCTTTGAATAACATCAAAACCGTTTTTTATCTGCTTTATTCACGATGCTTTTTTACGATTTCTCGGTATGCCGGGCTATCCTTAACCGAGGGCGAAAGATATTTTTCCACGCCTTTAATATAATCCGCAAAGAAATCGGCGCTTATTTCCGTCATCAGCTTCCGGTTAAGATATGTTTTTACAAGCTTGTGTTCCCGCGCCAAAATCCCGACCCGCCAGGCGGCGCTATATTCTTGCTCACAACATCCTATGACAAATTCGTCGTCGTAACCAGCCGCGGCGGTCTTGCTTCGGGCGACGCCCCAGAACGCAAGCGCCATTAAGTGAAACGTTGCGAAATCTTCTTCGACGGGATATTGGGCAAGCGCCTTGCCGATTTTTAAGATTTTCTCCTTTTTCTCCGAAGACGAGAGCGCTTTGTCGTAAAGCGCGGATTTTGCGAGTTTGTCGGCCGCAAAATCGGCAAGCTCATACATATTAAGCGTTAACTGCCGATAAAAATCGTCGGTATCCTTAGCGTATAATTGTTCGATTCTTTGCTCGGAAGCGTGATAAAATGACGGGAAATTTTCCAAAAGCTTAATGGCCGCTTTGGTATTTCCGCCGGCGTGCAGGACTTTAGCTTTATAGGTAATGGCATCAAGTCTTAACTTTTCGTCGTTACAGCCGCTTAAGACGGTATCGCATATTTTGTTGATCTCGTCGGCGCCGGCCGCCAATTCCTCGGGATCGTTGTCGGCAAGGCCGCCCGCAAGTTCGTAAACATAGAACATCATGATCCGGTAATCGTTCGGGTATTTTTTCCTCCCCTCAACGATCAATTCCTTGGCTTCCGCATGGTCGGATGCGCTTTTCAGCTGACGGTATTTCGTCAGCAGGGCTTGAATCTCGTTTTCAATGACGGCGGCGTCGTAACCCAATAGCTCGTCAACGCTGACTTTAAAATAATAAGACAACGGGAAAATCAGGGTGATATCCGGATAACTGTCGCCCGTTTCCCATTTGCTTATCGCCGCGCAGGAAACATTGAGAACATCGGCAAGTTGTTCCTGGGTAATGCCGCGTTCGCGACGCAATCTTCGGATATTCTCGCCAATTTTTAACTCCATTTAAACCTCCGTTTTTATTTTTTTGAAAACGGCGCCTGTTTTCAATAACATTATATTATCGCCAGATAATATTGTCCATGGAACAAAAGTAAAACTCTATTTAACCGGAGGTTAATATTATTAATCGCTGATTATTATTAAAGTTCCATGATATGGCGAAGAACGCGCAATTCGCTCCCGAATTGAATTATTCGTTCGGCGCCGTCATGCCGGAAACCGAGTTTTTCATAAAAACGGCGCGCGCGATGGTTTTCTTCCAAGACCCATAATTCCGCTTTCTTAAAGCCTTGTTTCCGAATCTCGCTCACTCCCCAAGTCAATAATTCCGCCCCCAAACCCTGACGCCAATAGGGGGGAAGAATATAAACGTAAATCCCAATCAACGACTCTTCGAATCCCGTGTGGCTAAGCTGCATCCCGGTTTCGCCGTCGGTTACCCTTCCCATCATCACTTTAATGAACACAAAAATGATTAAACCCGTAAGCAAAATAAGCAAAACAAAGTATAACGCTAAGAAAAAACGGGTTTACTTTTTCTCAACGAAAAATTTAAAATACTCCATTTGTTCCTGGGTTTTGTTTCGAAATTTCTCCTCGTTTACCTCGGGATCATCAGCGAATACGAACTCCGATTCCATCGTGAACGCCACTTTTCCATCCTCTTCGGAAAAACGGTTCACGCACCTGTTCCACACCCCTTCAATCTCGTAAACGACGATCAATTCGCCCGGCAAATCGCACGACTCGATCGTTTCTTTCATCACGACTTCTTTTTCTCCCATGTTGTAACTAAAGACAGTCTCGCTTCCCGGCGATAAAGTCCGGTTCATAATCATCAGTTTCAAAAACGCGTCAGTCACCTTTTTCAGATCGGCATCAATGATTACCGCGCATTGATATTTCATAAACACCTCTTTTTTATAGTAGATTCATTGCCGGTTGACACACCTATCACAATTATCTTTTATTATAACATTTATTTTTTTAAAAGAAAACCGCCGATTGGCGGTTTTTGTTTTTTTACGCGCAAAAATTACAGAAAAACTGACTGACGATCCCCCTTGTCATAAAATCGGCCATCATGAGTGCCTGCCGTTCCATTTTGTCAAATAATCGGACGTTTTCTTCCAGCCGGTTTTCAATAAACAAGGTCGCTTCTTCCAACACGAGATTCAAATGTTCGCCAAACATTTCCCGCCATCTTTTATATCCCCAATAAGGGTTAACCGACGCTAGCGCCCGCGACATGGCGTCGGCGTTTTGGAACCACGAGCGATTAAGCTCGGCGAATTTTTGATTGTCTCCGGAGAGAGCCGCTTGTACCAATTCCGCCGCGATTGTCAAATGATCGCGCATTAAGGATGCGAATTCCCGACCGAAGGCGGCGCCGTAGAATTTCGCCAATTGCGCGCCGAAATCCTCGGGGTTTTGTAAAAGTCTCGCGATCGCAAAATCAAGTTCGGGATTTTCAAAAACGATGTCGGAAATAACGATCCGCGTCCAAACGATATGCTGTTCCCACAACATCCTGAAGGCGTTGTTTAACTCAAGGATTTCCCGGTTTACCGGCAAAGGACCGGGGATTAAATCCTTTTTTCTTTCCGGGATTCTTATTAGTTCCCCGGGGCTGAGATTATATTCATTAAGATGCGGGTTGGCGGCGCGTAAGTCGCCGACTTCGATCCCAAAAAGGTTGGCGATCATAATCAGCGTTTCGCCGCTTTTCACGGTATAAAACTTCGCGGGCTCGCGATGATAATTCATAATACCTCCCTTCCTATTATATTATGCTTGTCGGGGAGAAAATGTATCGCCGATTCAGTCGCTTATAACCGGTTAAATAATTACTTTTCCGTTATCCATAGTATATCTAAAGCGCCTGAGCAAATCAAGAAATGCCTCTCTCAAGGCGCGTTTACGCGTTGTTTTTTGGCTTTCGCGAAGGCGAATAAAGCCGGAAAAAGGTATTTACTTTTTTCCTGATTGTGTTATAATATATCACGTATGTTATAGTTACTCGGCCGTAATAAAAACCGCCGGTCGCGAGGCGGCATGTATTTCGACCGGCAACTGGATTTAAACCGTTTAAATCTTTTTTATTATTCACATCTAAAAACAAATAAAAAAGGTTCGGAATTCCTTAGGGCTTTGCCGGCACTCCGGCAAGACCCTAGGCGTTTATGTAAGCGTTGCGTTTATTTTATTAATCAAACCCGTTTTTGCTATCGTAATTTTTATCAAGAAAGGATATGTGAGTTATGAAACCTTGGTACTTTTTTGCTTTCGCAGTAGTTATCTCGCTATTATCGTTCTTCTTTGCCGGATGGCTTTACAGTTGGGTCAATAAGCAGCCCTCCAGCAATAAAAAAATCGCGACCATCGGGAAATATATCCGCCAGGGCGCGAATACATTCTTAAGGAAAGAATACTTGGTATTGGCGCGGTTCGCCGGGGTAGCGACGGTGCTCATTCTCGTGTTCTTGCCGGAACCGATTTGGAAAGGCAACGCCATGGAGAACGTCGTTATCGCCGCGGCATATATCTTCGGGACGGTATTCAGCGCCGTCGCCGGGAAGATCGGCATTCAAATCGCGACAATCGCCAACATTAAAACCGCCGAGGCGGCGCAAAAAGGAATTAAGCCCAGTTTCTTAAGCGGTTTCCGCGGCGGCGCCGTCATGGGTATGGGCGTCGTCGGCTCGAGTCTTCTCGGCGTCGCTATCCTGTTGTGGATCACCGACAACACCACGGCGCTTTTGGGCTTCAGTTTTGGCGCGTCAAGCCTCGCCTTGTTCGCTAAAGCGGGCGGCGGGATCTTCACGAAAACCGCCGACATCAGCGCCGACCTCGTCGGCAAAGTCGAACTCGGTATTCCCGAAGACGACCCCCGCAACCCCGCGGTTATCGCCGATAATGTCGGCGACAACGTCGGCGACGTCGCCGGGATGGGCGCGGACCTGTTTGACTCCCATGTCGCGTCGCTTTCGGCCGCGTTGGTTATTGCCGCGAATATTGATGAAAAATTGGGCTTGAAATTCAACACCATGCTTGTTTTGTGTTTCGCGGCGATCGGGCTATTAGCGTCGATTATCGGCGTCGCGTTTGCCAGAATGGGCAAAAACAACAACCCGACCAGATCCTTAAATACAAGCACATATCTCACGACGGGGGTTTTTGCTGTCCTGACGGCCCTTGCCACTTGGTTTTTTAATACCTGGCAAAGTAATAACAACATCTTAAATCATAATTACGGCGCTTGGTTAATCTGGGGCGCGGCGATGCTCGGGTTGCTCGTTGGCGTTATTATCGGGATTACCACCGACTACTTCACCAACGATTTACGGAAACCTGTGCGCTTGGTTGCCAAGGCAAGCGAAACCGGGCCGGCGTTCACAATCCTGTCCGGCGTAAGCTACGGATTCTTAAGCGTCTTGCCGGCGATGATCGGAATCGCGATTTCCGCTTTGGTATCATACATATTATGCCGGCCGCTTGCCGTTGTCAATAACAGTTATCCGTTCTTCGGCGTTGCCGTAGCCGCGGTCGGGATGCTCTCAATCGTCGGCATGATCATCAGCAACGACGCGTACGGCCCGATTGTCGACAATGCCCGCGGGCTTGCGGAAATGGGCGATCTTGGCGATGATGTTGTCGAGATAACCGATACGCTTGACTCGGCCGGAAATACCGTCAAAGCCGTAACCAAAGGGTTCTCAATCGCTGCCGCCGGACTTACCGTTATCGCCCTGCTCTTTGCTTTTATAAGCGAAGTTAACGTAACGGCGATTAGTAAAGGCTTGGCAGAAATCGATTTTCTCGACATTATGGACCCGCTTGTCTTCTTCGGCCTAGTCATCGGGGCGGCCGTTCCCGCCGTATTCAGCGCGATGTTAATGCTTGGCGTTGACCGAAACGCCCAGAGAATGGTCGATGAGATTCATCGCCAGTTTGACACGATCCCGGGACTCGTCGAAGGCAAAGAAGGCGTCGTTCCCGAATACGACAAGTGCATAGCGATCGCGACTGACGGAGCTATCAAGGAATTGATTCCCGCCGGACTCTTCGCAATCGTCTTGACGCTTGTTGTCGGTTTCGTCGGCGGCGTGAAGGCCGTCGGCGGTTTCCTCGCCGGGAATATCGTCAGCGGGCTCTTGATTTCGTTATTTATGAGCAATAGCGGCGGGCTATGGGATAACAGCAAGAAATACATCGAGGCCGGCAATCACGGCGGTAAGGGAAGCAACGCTCACAAAGCCGCTGTCGTCGGCGATACCGTCGGCGACCCGTTCAAAGACACGGCCGGACCGAGTATCAATACGCAAATCACTGTCGTCAGCCTGGTCGCTTCGCTCCTCGCAGCATTGTTCTTAACATTGTCGATATTCTAAGACCATTAAGGCCGCGGAACCGCGGCCTTTTATTTTTCTTAATTAAATAATATACTCATTAGACCGCAAATACTCGGGTGGCTAGAAAAGCCAGTGACAAACCCCGACCTATTCTATATAATATTAAGCGAGGTGACGGAAATGACTGATAAAAAAAGATTTGGGTCCTTTATAAAACAAAAAAGACTGGAAAAAGGATTCTCGCAAAAAGAACTTGCCGATCTCCTTTACGTGACGGAATCGGCGGTATCAAAATGGGAAAGAGGGGTAAGTTATCCCGATATCACGTTGGTATCGGTAATCTGTAAGACTCTCGATATCAATGAGCATGAATTGATAACAAGCTCGGAAGATACCGAGTTTCGCCGGCTTAAATGCGAATCGAAGAAATACCGAACGATAAGGGATATCTTTTTCTATAGTTATGTCGGAGGATGCTTGACGGCTTTGCTTGTTTGTTTTATCGTAAGTTTGTCAATCGCGGGCGAGTTATCCTGGTTTTTTATCGTTTTCGCTTCGCTCCTGGTAGCCTGCAGTTTCGTTCCGGTAGGTTTTAGATTTATTAATAATCATAAACTTTTGTACTATGTCGCGACGACTTATTTCTCGCTGGTTATTCTTTTCCTCACTTGCGCCGCGTACATAGACAATTGGTCATGGATCGGAATCACATCGGTCGCCGTTTTATTGGGATACGCGGTTGTGTTCTTACCGGCGATAATCAGAAAATACGTCTCGAACGCGTTCATAAGAAATAATATTCCTCTTGTTACGGTCGCCGCGAGTTGGATCCTAACGGTGATTTTGCTTTTGACGATTAGAATAACGTATGAATACGAAGTCATCGGGTCAATAATAATCGCTACTTATTGCTTTATCCCAGCGTTTGTTATCGCGCGGCTTGTCGTTTTGAAAACAATCAATAAACTTGCGAAAGCCGGACTGATTGCGCTTTCATTAATCCCTTATTACGGCATAAGCTTTATCGCGGGCAATTTGTTTAATTATGACTACCGACCGGATTACGCGATCAACTTTACCGATTGGCGGAATTGCGTTAACGGCAACGTATATTTTCTTCAAGTTGCCGTATGCTTTCTCGTAGGGGTCATATTGTTTGTTTTGGGATGGAAACAAGCGCGAAAGCGTAAGTAATTGTTTTCAAATCAAACGAGCTTATCCTTACTTGATAATTAAGATTATTCTCTTTAATATTGGCGCGATATCCTTTATATGCAAAGGTTATCGCGCATAATTTTTGAAGACATTGTTTTTTTACCTTTTTTTACAATCCGCTTGATACTACTCAAACGCTGTTTTTTACATCCTTTACCCTTCTATCCTTCGAATTTAAACTCGGCTCTTTAGATTTTTCTCCGATCAGCGCGCTCTTTTTGGCGATTTTGACATCGCTCGAGGTTTATCTTTTTGTATCATCCGACATAATTTCATTAATTGCTGGATAGAAAAAGCAATAATTTTGTGGTAAAATATACAAAAGAGTTAATTTTTTCGAAAAATGGGCGAAGGAGGAGTAACAACATGTTAATATACGCCAATACTAAAGCAGGTTTTAGCCATGATGTCATTAACGGGGTTATAGCCGATAAAATAGCCGGCAAATTTCAAGAAATAGGCTATAATCACGCGAACGTCAACGAGTTCCGATCCTGGGATAATTCCTTAACTTATATGCAAATGGTATTAAATGACGACAGCATCGCCGATGACGTAAATATCGCCATTGAATACCAAATCCCGCAAACCTCTAAAAGAATCGACTTTTTGGTAACGGGTGTTGATGAAAACGAATCGAAGCATGTCATAATTATTGAGTTAAAACAATGGGAAAAAGCCGAAAAAACAACCAAGGAAGATTTGGTTTTGACATACGTAGGACACAATATCAGGGCTATGCCCCACCCGTCATACCAGGCCTATTCATACGCGAAAACAATAGAAAACTTCAACGAGGCGTTTGAAAAAGAAGAAATCGCGTTGCATCCGTGCGCTTATTTACATAACTACCGCGAAGAATACCGACATGAGATAGACAACTCTTTTTATCGGAATATCATAAATATCGCGCCCGTCTTTCTAAAAACAGACGCTTTGAGACTAAGGGAATTTATTAAAAGATATGTGAAAAAGTCGGACAAGGGCGAACTGCTCTATAAGATTGAGAACGGCAGAATCCGCCCCAGCAAAATGTTGCAGGACGCCCTGGCCAGTATGCTTCGTGGGAATGAGGTTTTCGTCATGCTTGACGAGCAAAAGGTCGCTTTCTCGACGATTAAAGAAGCCGTTGAAAACGCAGTCAAAAACAGGGAAAAGTACACGATTATCATCGAAGGCGGCCCGGGCACGGGCAAATCGGTAATCGCCGTTAACCTTTTGGCGTCCTTAAGCAAATACAATATTAGCTACGTCACCAAGAACGCGGCGCCGCGAAATGTTTATTTCAGGCTTCTTCAAAAAGAAAAATACAAATTGGGTTATGTTAAGACGCTGTTTAAAAGTTCGGGAAGCTTTTATAACGCCAGACCCAACACTTTCGATTGCCTTTTGATTGACGAAGCGCACCGGCTAAACGAAAAATCCGGATTATTTTATAAAGGCGAGAACCAAATCAAAGAATTGATAAACGCCGCCTATGTTTCCGTTTTCTTTATAGACGAAGACCAAATCGTAACCGCGAAAGATATCGGCTCGATTAGAGAGATAAAAAAATGGGCTAAAATACTGAATAGTAAAATCATAGACGGCGAAGATTACAAACTTAAATCGCAATTCCGTTGCCGGGGAAGCGAAGGATACATCGCTTTCCTTGACCATATTCTCGGCATTAGGGAAACCGCCAATTACGACGGTTTTGAATACCAATATGATTTCAGGGTTTTTGACTGTCCAAACAAACTGCGGGAAGCGTTGCGCGAAAAGAATAAAATCAACAATAAATCCCGTATGCTGGCCGGGTATTGCTATGATTGGATAACCAAAAACAACCCGCGCGAAGATATCTACGACATCGAACTGGAAAACGGCTTTATGGCCAAATGGAACTTCAGTAACACCGACACCTGGGCCATCGACGAAGACACCTTTGAGCAAGTCGGTTGCATACACACATCCCAAGGTTTGGAGTTTGATTATGTCGGCGTCATTATCGGCAATGATTTGCGTTACAGAAACGGCAGAGTGATAACCGACAGGACAAAACGAGCCAAAACCGACCAAAGCCTGCGCGGGATAAAGGGAAACGAGGCTCTGGCGGATAGAATCATTCGCAACACATACAAGACTTTAATGTCGCGCGGATTGAAAGGTTGCTTTGTTTATTGCGAGGACAAAGCTTTATCGGAATATTTAAAAAGTAAATTCGCGAATATCAACTAATGAAGAAAGCATAAAAAAGCCGCTTCGGTAGAAAAGCGGCTTTTATTATGTGGTTTTTCTTGTCAATCTCTTCGCCATCAGGATATCGGGTTTGCCGGGACCGTTAGCGTCGGGTATGACGCCGACGATTTTATATCCGGCTTTTAAATAAAATTCATAAGGATGGCGATTGAGATTCTTTATGTTTTGGATTTTATCATAAAGATTCTCGAATAAATCGACTCCCGAAAGCGTGGTTTTCCCGAATTCATCATCGGTTCCCAAATACATCACGACGCCACCCCGGGATAATACTTCTTTTTCAAGTTTATCAACCAACCGCGAGCCGACGCCCATATTTCTATAAGCAGGGTTCACGACAAGAGGATGAAGTTCCCACCCGGTGATCCCGTATTGGGGAATCGCCCCGATAAAACCGATAAGGCGATTATCAATAACGGCCATAAACGCGATTCTTTCGTCATTAAGGATTGCATCCATTTCAGCGCGGGAGCAGTCTTTATAAGCCTGAGGAAAACAATCGGCCAATAATCTCGCCGCTTCCTTGACATGGCTTAAGTTTGATTTGTCAAAGAAATCTATTTTCACGTTTTTGTTCTCTAAAGTCATAGTTTTGCCTTTGATTTTTCCAAATTTTTTAGAATTAAAAATGATTCGATCTCAGCAATTCCAGTTGATTTTTGCCGAATTCGGCTCGTCGATAACCGCAATTTCCCGCAAAGCTTCTTCCATCTTCCCGCATTCCTCCGCGGCCCTGCGCTCGATTGCCTCCCACGAAGTTTTTATGCCTAATTCGTCATAAGCCACGGTTTCGCCTCGGTCAACTTGATCTTGCCCGCGAGCCACGCTCGGGCAACATTAAGCGCCTCTTGAGGACGTGAATCGTCGCGATAATGTTTTTGCCATAGGGGTAAGGCGCAATCTATCGCCCAATTCGCGAGAGTCGCCTTGCTCTGTGTTTCAATAAGCCTCGTAAGCGACTAAATATACGGCGTTCTCCAATCGCTTAGCATTTTTCTTGTTTTCGCCATATTTAATCTCCTTAATCAGAATAAAGTCATCATTATTATTTCGGGGAAAATCAATCCGCGATTACGATTGCGTTTGTCGGCGGCTTGTTTTCCGCTCCCTAATCTCGTCGTGTTCGCGCGGGACGCCGGAAATAAGCGGCGCTTGCGGGTCATGAATCCCATGATTTTCCGCAACCAGCTTCGGGTTATAATTGGCATAGCAATAACGACACATATTCGGGCAAGTATTATACATTCCGATATCGACGCTTTCAACGCATCCGCAATCCGCCCGCTGGTTCCTGTCCTTTGAGAGGCTCAACGGGCGGCCGACGAGTTTTTCCAAGAGACGGTCATCAACGCAACGGGAGCGCTCAATCCCCACCTCTCGCAAGACAATCGGTTCGGCGCAAGCGTCGATCGCAAGCCCGTAACGGCGGGCTATCCCCGCGAGCTTGGCGCTTAAACCGAGCTGCTCGTCAAAGGAAAAGCGGGATAACGCGAGCGCTTTGGCGTTGCTTTTAACCCCGCGGTATTTTGTGTCAATAAAACTAATCGTGACCCGGCGCGTGCGCGCGCGAAGCTCAAAAGCGATCTTTTCGAAAGCGCGAAGATGATAATCGACCGAATAGCGCGAGTTGATTAAGATCGGGTCATACCGCCAAATCACGCGGTCAGCGCCGATTTTTTCCGACAGCCGTTTAAACGCCGGGATGATTACATCTTTTTTATCCGGGATGTTCGGTTCGATATCTTTCCCGTACGGCGTAATCGTGAACTGGAAATAATACTTGTAATCACGCAGCTCGTCGAGACGAGCCAACATCGGCAGCGGGTTCTTTGTCCAAAAAACGATTCCCAAAACTTTGTCCGGAGAAAGATCAATCGCGTATATCTGCCGGCGGTTGAAAGGGTTTCGGATCAGGACGGATCCTTCTTGGATTATATTATAAAACCAATTAGAATAGTATGCGGGAATATCGGTTCTTCTGCTGGCGCTTATAATCACCCGTCTCACCTCGCTTCGCCGGATAAATTATATCACGAATATCCCGTAATTAAAATAGATTTTCAGATCGCGCTAAAAAAAAGCCCCGCGCCAACGACGGGGCTTTTTTTAAAACGAAAGACCGACGATTTTCTTTGTGATAAGTTCCTTTAACTCATTTTTAAAAATATAGTAATTGTGCCGGTAACGGATTAAGTCGATTTCATATTTTTGATAATCAAGATCCAGTCCCCCTTTAGAACAAACCATTAAAGCAAAACTACAAACATTTATCTTTTTTCTTAAATCGCTCATCTTTTTTAAATCATCGTTTCCGTAATTACAAGTATCCTTGCATTCGATAAAAAAAACGAGCGTGTGGAGATCGATTAACACGTCAACTTCCTGAATGTTTTCATCTCTTGTTTTAATGAGCGCCCCCCGGTAGGCGGTCAAACCGATCTCCCTACAAGCCTCGGCCGTCAAGTATTCAAGCCAAAACCCGCTGTTTTCAAAAAAATCGCTGATTTTTTGGCTATAAAGATACAGTATCAAGAATCCCTTCTTTTCGATTGTTTTCACGATCATATTGTTTTCTTTCAAACATCCGTATACGTAATCGAAACATTTTTTTTGTTTCGGGGGGAGGAGTTCCAAAGAGACAATCATAACGCCGTTTTTGACGTTAATCATTACTTTGTTTTTAAGAATGTTTTCCAGAAAGTTATACCAGACGATCGGGTAGTTAATAATCAACTTTAAAATCTCGCGGATAAATCTTTCCTCGTTTTGGTCCAGCGAATAATAGTAAAGCAAAAAGTCGTAATCGGCGCGCGCTTCCAAATATATCACCCGATTAATTTATATAAAAATTAAACTTGGCTTATACGGAAATTTGCTCTTCCGCGATTCTTTTTTTAAAAGGGGAATAATACTTCAGAGTAATCCGAACAATCGCCAAAACGGGCACGGCGAAAATCATTCCCAGAATGCCGAAAACGCGTCCGAATAAAAGCAAAAACATAATAACGACCAAGGGATGGGTCTTGATCCGACGGCTGTGAATATAGGGACTTAAGAAATGGTTTTCAAGTTGTTGAATGGCGTAGATAATCACCGCGACGGTAAGCGCCCGCTTGGGCGAGGTAATCAAAGCGTATAGGACCGGGAAAGCGGCGCCGATATAAGGACCGAGATAGGGTATGACGTTTGTTACGGCGATGACGATTGCGAAAAAAACAGCGAAATCAAGCCCGATAACCAGGAACACAATCGTGCAAACCAAGGTCAAGATCACCATCACCAAAAAAGAACCGCGAACATAGGATGAGATCGTCTGATTAAGCTCGCCGAGATAGTTCTTAAAATGAATGCGCCCGGAATCGATTAGCCGTCGACGGACGGAACATAGTATTTTCTCATAGTCAAGCAAAAAATATATCAAAATCATCGGCACAAGCACGAAGTAACTCACGTAACTGATGATTTTGTCAATGATGATTCCCGGAAGGGAAGAAAGGTTTTTCATATGCCGGCTGAAAAACGCGCTGATGTTGCGGAAGGTGGGACGATAATTATCGGGGAGAAAATCGAACTGTTGGGCGAAGCGATCGCAAATCGCCTCAATCTCCGCCGTAATCTCCGGCATTTTCTCGACAAGCACCCGGATTTCCCTCATCAGGTACGGCAAAACCGACGATGTCGCGAGCACCGCCGCGATCACAAAAACCGCCACGACAATCGCGACGGCGAGCCATCTTTTCGATACCCGGACCTGAATGGCGGAAACAAGCGGTTGTAAAATAAAAGCCACGGTGAAAGCAATCAAAAACGGCATCAAGAGGAAAAGCGCGAATTTAAGCAACGAAAGAATAAAGGGAAGCGCGAGATATGTTACGTAGACCGTTAGCATTAGAAGCAATACGAAAATCAACTTTTTGATATGATTGTTTATCATAATCCCACCACATTATATAATATGTGAAAAATCGGGATTTAAACTAAAACAGCAGTTAATTATAAAAAAAAGGAAGCTTTACGCTTCCTGTTCGTATCCGTCGGGATTTTGTTTTTGAAAGTTCCAAAGCGACGCGCACATCTCGTCAAGTCCGCGCTCGGCCTTCCAGCCCAACTCTTTTTCCGCCTTGCCGGGGTCGGCGTAGCAAGACGCGATGTCGCCGGGACGGCGATTGGTAATAACAAAGGGAAGTTTTTTACCGCAGGCTTTTTCAAAAGCTTTGATTACCTCCAAAACGCTATAGCCGGTCCCGGTGCCAAGATTATATATATGAACGCCGGGGGAGCTAATTTTCTCGATGGCGGCGATATGCCCCAAGACCAAATCAACGACATGGATATAATCGCGCACGCCCGTCCCGTCGGGGGTCGGGTAGTCATCACCGAAAACATTAATCCGGCTTAGTTTCCCGGCGGCCACCCGGGCGATAAAAGGCGTTAAATTATTCGGGATTCCTTTCGGATCCTCGCCGATGAGTCCGGAAGAATGGGCGCCGACCGGGTTAAAATACCTGAGGATAACGACTCGCCAATCCGGTTCGGCTATATATTGGTTTTTCAATATATTTTCAATGGTTAGTTTCGTTTCCCCGTACGGGTTGGCGGGAGAAAGGCGGCATCCCTCGTCAAGGGGAAGTTTCTCCGGATCGCCGTAAACGGTCGCGGACGAGGAAAAGACGATATTTTTAACGTCAAATTCCCGCATTACTTGAAACAAAACCAATGAACCGTAAACATTGTTTTCATAATAAAGCAAAGGTTTTTCGACGCTTTCCCCCACCGCCTTTAAACCGGCGAAATGGATTACCCAGTCTATCTCGTTTTCCGAAAAAACGCGCTTCAGCGCCTCGCGGTCGCGAATGTCCGCTTCGTAAAACGGGAAATCTTTTCCAGCGATTTTCTTTACCCGCTTGAGGCTTTCCTTGCTTGAGTTGGCGAGATTGTCGATGACGACGATATCGTAACCGCGCGCCAAAAGCTCGACGCACGCGTGACTGCCGATATAACCGGCGCCGCCGGTGACCAGTATTTTCTTCATTAATACGCTCCTTTAGTGTCTTGATTGTTATAATTATTATATCAATCTTTGAGGCAAATGGCAATAACAAATGACTTATTAGTTTGCGCCGGTTTTTGTATGTTATTTCCGGATTATCCGCGACCTGATAACCGGCGCAAGACGTTTCGCGTTTTAAATAAAAACCCGCAAACACGGGCCTGATTGCGGGTTTTCAGTTATTTAATTTATTTATTAACCCAGTATTTCATCGTGCGGATAAATTGGGCGGTATAGCCCATCTCGTTGTCATACCAGGTAATAACCTTAACGAGTTGTTTGCCGTCGACATCAAGCAAGGAAGTCGCGAGGCCGTCGACCAGCGTTCCGTAAGTGGTGCCGATAACGTCGGTCGAGACGATCGGGTCTTCCGTGTAGCCGAGAGTTTCGTTCGCGGCTTCTTTGAACGCGGCGTTGACTTCTTCAACCGTCACGGGACGCGCCGGTTCGAAAACGAAATCGACAACCGAACCCGTGACTACGGGCACGCGAAGAGCGACCCCGTCAAGCTTGCCTTTCAGTTCGGGGATAACCGAGCCGATGGCGGAAGCGGCGCCGGTCGTGGTCGGAACGATGTTTTCCGCCGCGGCCCGCGTCCGGCGGGATTTGATGCCTTTCTTATGCGGTCCGTCAAGCGTGTTTTGATCGTTCGTGTAAGCGTGAACGGTCGTCATAAAGCCTTTTACCACGCCGAATTTATCATGCAAAACCTTGACGACGGGAGCCAAGCAGTTCGTCGTGCACGAGGCCGCCGAGATAACCGTCTCGCTGCCGTCAAGAGTATCGTGATTCACGTTGTAAACTACCATCTTCATATCGCCTTTGCCCGGGGCGGAAATCAAAACTTTCTTCGCGCCGGCTTTAATATGGGCTTCGGCTTTCTCTTTCGATGTGAACACGCCGGTGCATTCCAAAACGACATCGACGTTCAACTCTTTCCACGGCAAGTTATGAGGATCTCTCTCAGCAAAAACCTTGATTTCCTCGCCGTCAACAACGATGGCGTTCTCTTTCCAGGAAATGCTGTTTTCTTTGTAACGACCTTGAGCGGAATCATATTTCAATAAATAAGCCAAATCCTCCGCGCCGGTCAAATCGTTAATGGCAACTACATCAAAATCATCGGAACCGAACATCAAGCGGAATGCTAAACGGCCGATTCGACCAAAACCGTTAATTGCAACTTTTACTGACATTTGTTAACCTCCTTTAAATTCATTCCTATATTATTATATACTATTTTTCAGATATTTACAATTAATTTTCATGGTTTGTTGGCGTTTTCACTCATTTTTTTCATCGCGCGGCGCGCCAGACTTCCCGCGCCTTTTTCACCAACGCCCTAAACTCGGAGAAACCGATCGCCTGTTCGTCGTCGCTTACCGACTCGCTCGGGGAGGGGTGGACTTCAAGCATCAAGCCGTCCGCCCCGGCCGCAACGGCCCCCAAGGCGAGCGGTAAGACAAGGTCGCTTCTTCCCGCCGCGTGCGAAGGGTCGGCGATAACGGGAAGGCGCGTGATTTTCTTCGCGTAAGCTATCGCCCCGAGGTCGAGAGTGTCCCGCGTCAAAGGCTCGAACGTCCTGATCCCGCGCTCGCATAAGATCACCGTCTCGGCTCCCGCTCCAAGCAAATACTCGGCGGCGTAGAGCCATTCCTCGACCGTGTTTCCAAACCCGCGTTTTAAAAGAACCGGTTTTCCCGTCGCGCCCGCGGCCTTGAGCGTCGCGAAATTTTGCATATTGCGCGCGCCGATTTGAATTATATCGACGCTCTCGCGGAAAAGATCCAAAACGCTTAAATCAACGAGCTCGGAGACGATTTGAAGATTGAATTCCGCTTTTATTTTTTTTATGATCTCAAGTCCCGCGGCGCCCAACCCCTGGAATGAATAAGGCGAGGTCCGCGGTTTGTAAGCGGCCGCCCGAAGAAAACGAACGTTTTCCCGCTCCAAAAACGCCGCCGTCTCCGCCATCCGCTCGTAGTTTTCAAGCGAACAGGGACCGGCGATTATTAGCGGCTCTTCCCCGAAGGGAAAACCGCCGAGGTTTATCAATTTATCATATGCTCGCACAAGTTTCATTTTTCGTCACCAATTAATAATTTAAGCGCCCGCTCGTAGCCTTCAAACCCCAAGCCGGAATAAAAACCGACGCACGCGTCGCGAATCACCGAGCGGCGGCGGAATTCTTCCCGCGCCCCGATGTCGGTCAAATGCACTTCCGCCGTTTTGATCCCGACCGCGGCGATAGCGTCGCGCAAGGCGTGGGAATAATGGGCGAGGGCGCCGGGATTGATGATTATGCCGTCAAAGCGGCGGCGATAAGCGCGATGGATGGCGTCGATAATTTTTCCCTCGCAGTTGGATTGGAATATTTTTATCCCGACGCGGTATTTCTTCCCCAGCGCCCGCAGGTATTTTTTCAAGTCCGCGTAACTGCGTTCGCCGTAGATTTCCGGTTCCCTGACGCCGACCATATTAAGGTTCGGTCCGTTAACGACTAAAATATTCATCCACAATCACCCCAATTTGTTTTATTTCGCCCGCGCTCACGGTTATATCGGCATAGCGGCGGTAAAGCCCCGCCCGCTCTTCATAAAGGCGATCCAAATCTCCCGGTTCGCGCGCGAGCGGCCGCGTGCCGTCAAGCCGCCCCCGCAAGACGGAAAGGGGAGTATCCAAATATAAAATTATCCCGTTAGCCCGTAAACACGCCATCGCTTCCGGGTTTAAAACGATGCCGCCGCCGGTGGATATAACGAGCCCCCGTTCGCGCGCGTATCGAATCGTTATTTCCGCTTCTTTTGCCCGGAACGCTCCCTCGTTTTCGGGATTAAGAAAAACGCCCGCCGACGCGAGTTCAGCGTCAATATCGACAAACCGGCGACCGAGTTTTTTGCTTAAAACTCCGCCAAGCGTGGTCTTCCCGCCATAGGGCATGCCGATCAAAACAATATTGGCCGCCTCCCTTTTTAATTCGCGATAAATACGCTCCGCATCCCGCGTCTTATCAATCCCGGTAAATATTTTGTAAGCCTCAACCGCCTGACCCACAAGCATATACAGTCCGTTATAAGCGGGGACTTTCAGGCGCTCGGCTTCCAACAAAAGCGGCGTTCGCGCCGGGTAATACAATAGATCGATCACCGTTTTCAGGTCGGTAAAACCATCTAGCGGAAAGAGCGGCTTCCCGCCCGCAGCGCCGTACGGCGTCGCGTTGATAATAATCTCGCTATCAACAAAGGATGAGAAACTCTCCAGCGAATATTCGTTTTTCCCGCGCGGCGAGCGGACTAAGAAAACGAGCCTTTGGGGGTCGCGGTTTGCCAGGACCGCCGAAATCGTTCGCGCCGTCGCGCCGTTGCCGATGATCGCAATCTTCCGCCCCGCGGGATCGATCCGGTAATATTCAAGCATCGCCTCAAAACCCGCGTAATCCGTGTTATACCCGTAAATCTTTCCCGCCTTTTTGATAACAGTGTTAACGGTTTGGGTTACTTTCGCCTCGTGAGAGGTCCAATCGGCCATGGCGAAAGCGGCGCCTTTATGCGGGGCGGTAACGTTCGCTCCCTTATATTCGCCGGTAGTCAATATTCCCGCGTCAGGCGCCGGGAAGACATTATAGCCGGCAAGGCCCAGCAATCGGTATATTTCCGGGGAAAGCGAGCGCTCGATATTTTCTCCCAAAAGGAAATAATCATACTTCTGTCTTTTCTTGCTTTCGGAGAATATTCTCTTATAAACCGCCTCGACCGCCCGGCGCCGGGGTCCCGGAGCGACCCGAGCTAAAATTTCTTTTTCCCGGCCGCTGTCTTCAATCTTCTTTCCCGAAGCAAACTTTATCCTTCCGACGCGGTCGGTAAGACGGAATCGGCGGTCGAGGAGTTTCATCAATTCCTCGTCGACGGCGTCGATTTCCCCGCGTAAAAACGTTAAGTCTTCTTTCATTAAAACGCCCCCTCCCGCGCCATCAACTCGGCGATTGCGTAAAGCGCGAGCGCGTTCACGGCGTGAAGGCCTTTAATGGCGATAACCGTGTCATGCCGGCCGGTTACGCTTGTCGTGACATTAGTTTTTTCAATAAAATTAACGGTTTTTTGGGGGCGGCTAATCGACGGCGTCGGCCGGAACGCGGTCCGGAAAACAAGCGGCGCGCCGTTGGAGAGGCCGCCGTTAATCCCGCCGGCGTTATTGCTATGATATGCGACGCGACCGTTTTCATAACTCATCTCGTCGTTCGCGACGCTTCCCGTCATTCCCGCGAGCGCGAAACCGGCTCCGAACTCGACGCCTTTCACGCCCGGCACGGAAAAGACCAGGCGCGCGATCAGCGATTCGACGCCGTCGAAAAAAGGCTCGCCAAGCCCGATGGGAAGGTTCAGGGCGTATGTTTCCGCTATCCCGCCCAGGCTGTCCCCCTCGGCTGCCGTAAGGGCGATTTTTTCAAGCATTTTCTCCCGCGCCTCGGAAGAAACCGCGGGAAAAGCCTCCTCGCGAAGCGTTCTCAAGGCTTCTTCTTTCGGGTCAAATTCCCCGTCCTTTACGCCGCCCAACTCCTTGATGCGCGAGGCCACGATAATGTTTTTCCCGGCCAGGAGTTGCTCGCAAAGCGCCCCCAAGATCACGAGGACGACGGTCATGCGCCCGGAGGCCGTCCCGCCGCCGCGATAGTCGGCGTGACCGCGGTATTTATGATAATAAACGTAATCGGCGTGCGAAGGCCTCGCGATCCCGTAGTTTTCGCGATACGGGGCGCTGTCAACGTCGCGATTGGAAACAAGGACCGTAAGCGGGGCGCCCGTCGTAAGCCCGTTAAAAAGCCCGCTGATAATTTTATATTCGTCCGGCTCGCGCCGTTTGGAGGTCACAGCGGTCATGCCGCGTCTTTGGTCCAGTCTTTTTCTGATTAGGCTCCCGTCGATCGCGACGCCGGCCGGGTACCCGTCGATTGTGATCCCGACGTATTCGCCGTGCGACGCGCCGAAAATCGTTGCCCGCAATTTTTGCCCGAACGTGTTCATAACAACCCTCCGATATATTCCCCGACGTCAAGGGAGACAATTTTCGCCTTCCCAATCGAACGCAACACGGGGACGCGGATGACGCCGCCCGCGATTTTTTTATCATGAAGGATATATTCCTTGATTTTTTCCATCGAGTAAGGCAAATTGATGTCAATCCCAAAGCGGCGGTAAAGCTCCGCGAGGGCGCTTCTCGTCCCCGGGTCCTTGGTCTCGCGATACATCCCGAAGGCGACGGCCCGGCCGTGCCCGACTTTAAAACCCGAGATACTCTCGACGGCGTGACCGACGGTGTGACCGTAGTTTAAGAGCAGGCGCTTGTTTTTGTCGAACTCGTCGGCGGCGGTAATCGCGGCCTTGATCTTCAGCGACCTATAAATAACATCCGGCAAAGAAAACGCGGAAAAAAGCGCCCGGAATAGCTTCCGGTCAAAGACGAGACCGTACTTGATGATCTCCGCCATTCCCGCGGACATCTCGCTCCGCGGCAAAGTCGAAAGCAAATCGGGATCGACTATAACCAAGTCGGGATGATAATAGGTTCCGATTTGGTTTTTATACGGCCCGGAGTTGACGGCGCATTTGCCTCCCAGGGCGCTGTCAGCCTGGGAAAGAAGCGTCGTCGGAACGGCGACGTAGTTACAGCCGCGTTTGTATAACGAAGAGACGAAAGCGCTCAGATCGGTTATCGTCCCGCCGCCGAAACCCAACACCGTGTCCGCTTTAGAAAAGCCCAGTTCAAGAAGGCGGTTAATAATCGCCTCGGCGGCGGCTAACGTCTTGTGCCGCTCGCCGGCGGGGAGAACATGCGTCGTCGCCCGGTGCAGGATTTTTTTCATTTCCCCGCCGTACGCCCTGGCGACGTTCGCGTCGGTAATGACGAGTATTTTTCCTTCCGGCGCGAATGACGCGAGCCGCTTAAACAAACCCGGCCCGACATGGACTTTGACCCGCCCGGAACTATAGCGTATTTTTATCGTTTTCACGGGATAATAATCTTCCCTCCTGCTTTTTGATAATCGGTGAAAAAGTCCGGGTATGATTTGGCGACGGCGTCCGCGCCCTCGATAACGAACGGCTTTTCCACGCGGCTCGCAATCGCTACGAGAGCCATCACGATTCGGTGATCGCCGGCGCCCGTTACCCTGACGCCGCCGGGAAGTCTCCCGACGCCTTTTACCACAATCGCGTTTTCCCTCATTTCCGCCCGGCCGCCCACAGC
>ERZ773359.2652-NODE-2652-length-22158-cov-17.701488_pt1 | contig 22158 bp, 21 predicted proteins | sample MGYA00374955_ERZ773359 | MGnify/ENA primary metagenome ERZ773359 (study PRJEB29098, sample SAMN04486028) | biogas fermenter metagenome | study: EMG produced TPA metagenomics assembly of the Biogas fermentation microbial communities from Germany - Plant 4 DNA1...
ATCAACAAATCTACGCACAGTTTTATATTCTCAGGGGTATATATACGCAGGTCGCCGCGGTAATAGCGCTCAAATAGAATATTGGCCATTTGCTCATGTTCCATGCCGGCTTCACTCATTTCGCGTATACTGTCAAAGGCTTGCCGGGCAGTTTGCAGGGCACGTTCATAAAAAGCCTCCATCTGCTGCCCGCTCCATATGGTTCCATGCGCAATCCCGACCATACGGGCCGGATAACCCTTCATTCTCTGTATGGAATCCATGTACATTTCATAGCTCTGGAAAAATATTGGAAAAAGCTCCTCATCAGAAATCTGGAAACCGGCCAGATCCGAAATAAACAGTACCTTATCCTCCGGCATGTAGGCAGCTATGCTGCACGGGCTGTGACCCGGAGTAGCGATAATCTCCAGTGTGCATCCGTCCGCGGTCTTTATCTTATCCCCATCCCCCACGATATTGTGCACCGCTATGGCTTCAGGCTCAGGGACCTCGACAGCCTCATTCAAATAGCCCCGATCCATGAGCACTTTAACCATTTCCTGGTCCTGGGCAAAAAAGCCTGCCATTATCTTTTGCTTCTGCATAACCTTGCAGGCAGCCGCACTGGCAGTTACCTGGCTTTGGGGAAAGAATTCCAGCAAGTGGGGAATACCACAGATGTGATCAAAATGGGCATGCATGGCCAGCAATTGGGCGACCTCAGGCCGGGGGTGCAACTGGGGCCATTGCCGCCGCAGATTGGCCACTGCGCCGCTAACCCCACACTCCACGATAACGGACTGTTTTTGTCCTACTACAAAAAAATGAAACAGATGATTGCCCAAACACCATATATTATCGGTTAATCTCAAACCCATAACCTGACCCTCCTTATGCCTGCAAGTATGGTGCTAATTCTATTATATTCTATTACTGGCGATAATTAGGTGAAAAACGGCAGTTTTGAATTATCTAAACAATCGTTGGCAGTACAGATTATTGTTATAACGGCTTTTGACTGTGTTTTTAATAACTGGAGAATGATATTAAACTAAAGCTTAGGCTTTCGCTGGCAACCTGTCTCTTAAAAACAATAATAAACCATAGTTTACAATGATTGTAAACTATGGTTTATTATTCCAAGCATTTAATTAATCAGCCCATTGCAATATTACCTGAATTCGACCTTTAACCAGGCCGGGAACAGCTGGCAGAATGACTCCCAGCAACGGGGATACGAGTTCTGACCGCTTTTCTTCACCCGCAAATCATCAAACTGAATGCGTATCACCCATTCGCTGCCATCCCCTTCATCCATCTCATACCGTTCGCCCCAGGCCAGCAAACCGCAATCTTTCAACCCCTGCCGGAACCCTGACAGGGCCGCATGATCGATAGCAATAGTCCTCTCCTCTGCAAGGCCATCATGGCATTCCTTCTCGCTATCCCATTCAGCATACTTCCTCCATACCCCCTGCATGCTGATCAGATCTAACCTGACTTCCAAGCCATCCCCGCGGTGACGGCCTGATAAAGCATGAATGGCGGTGATTTCCTCGTATCCCTTATCAAACGGCACCTGGTCCAGCCATATGCACTCTTCGCAATGCCGGCATGGATTTTGGAGGGCAGCAGTCTGCAGGCATAAGCCTCTCCTTTGGGCGACAGCGCCGTTGCCCTGCTCGGGCGTATTGATTTGATTTATAAACCGAAACTGATGCACTTCCCCATTCAGCTCCCCCGCTTGTGTTTTATGACTATTCCAGTCGGCTTGATTAAGTGAACGCTCGAGTAAATGCGTACAGGTTTATTTCAGCCTCACAATATGGTCTGCCATTACCACCAGGCAATTGCAGCGCAAAGGCCTTTCATCGCTTAAGGGATGGTTAGCGGCTTTACCAATTCCAGGAACCATCCTCATTCCAGCGACTGGGCGGCTTTTCCACCAGACCGGCCATTATCCTCAGCCTGTCGTTTAAGGTGCTCTTCTGTTTGAAATAACCGAGTTCAACACAATCCTCATCAGCTTTATATGACATCTGCTTAGCCTCTGCAATGGTGATAGCTTTCAGCCTGCTTTCATCCAATCCCGGCGGGTATTTTTTGCCCAAAATATATGGCGGGGCATAATAAATACCTGTGCTCTGGTCCATGTAAACCACAGCCTGAGGAGGCGGTTCATCAGAAATGATGATGAATTGGCCTACCAAGCCCAGCAGAATCAATATACCAAGCAATATGGCCAGAAATGCGTAGATTCTTTCCGACCTGGATATTTCAAACTGCATCTGCTTCACCTCGTCATACATAGCCTTCAGCATATAGACTGTTAAGCACTTCAGCTTATCTAAATTTGGCCTTTTAACTAAGAAGAATCAGCAGCAGTTACATTTAATGGGAAGCACTAAATCATAATTCTTATTATAACCTTAAAGGCAAGCACTCGAAAATGGATTGCAACTGTTGAATCCTGTACCTGAGACCTCAACTCCTTTGGACCAGGAGGGTGTTTACCTGAAACACCGCTTTTTAAGGTCCCTTTTCTATTTCTGACCCCTTTGGCCTACTGGAACTTTACACTACCCACTTTTGCCCGACCAACCGCTTCCCGTTTTTCCGTTCGCTGCTTTTTGATACGCTGGCATGAGCTACTTGCTTTCATCTAATAAAATGCATTTCATGCCCTGTTATATGCATTTATGGCAGCAGAATACATTATTTTCTGCTGATCCGGGGTCATCGCATACACGGTGGAACGGCAAGCGGAGTATGAGTGGCATTACCGGCATCGGACCCGCCATACCATCGCATAAGCTGGAACAGCAAGAGGCTATCCCGGTCAAGGAAAGCCTCCTAATAATCAGAGCAAGTGTTCAATTCGAATAACTTCAGTCGAGATACCTGGTTTTGCTTAAGGCATTTACATAAGCCAGGGCACTGGCTTCAAAAATATCGGTGCTGACCCCTCTTCCTACCACCAGGCTGTTTTTGTAGCGGATTTTAACCGTGGCATCTCCCATAGCTTCTGAGCCGCGGCTGACCGATTTTAAGGCAAAATCCTCCAACTGAACCGGCTTGCCTACAATTCTGTCCACTGCTTTAAAGAGCGCATCGACCGGACCATCACCGCAAGCAGCGTCACTATATAGCTCACCGTTGACTTCCAGGGTTATAGTAGCAGCAGCATTGGCGGCTCCATGGGATGTAACCGATAGTTGCTTGATGGACATCCCGTTTACCTCTTTGCCGGCATTGCCCATTAAAGCATGCAGGTCTTCATCGAAGACTTCGCCTTTTAAATCCGCCAGGTTAAGAAATCTGGCATATATTTCATCCAGGCTGTCTTCAATATTGTTATATCCCAATTCCTCGAGGCGGTATTTCAAGGCATGGCGCCCGGAACGCGCGCTGAGCACGATCATGCTGCGCGGGAAGCCCACCACTTCGGGGTCTATGATCTCATAAGTATCTCTCTGCTTTAGCACCCCGTCCTGATGTATCCCGGAAGCATGCATAAAGGCATTGGCACCCACGATAGCCTTATGGTTGGGCACAGCCACCCCGGTGATGCGTGAAACCAAACGGCTGGTAGCTGCAATCTCCCGGGTGTTGATATTGACATCCACCCCATAAAGGGCCTTCTGGCTGTAAATGGCCATGATTACTTCCTCTAGTGAAGTATTGCCAGCCCGCTCGCCGATGCCGTTGATGGTGCCTTCCAGCTGCGATGCTCCAGCCCTGATGCCAGCCAGGGAGTTGGCTGTAGCCATGCCCAAATCATTGTGACAGTGAATGCTGATTATTGCCCGGTCGATATTCCTGACATTGTTCACCAAATGGGCGATAAGATCACCATACTGCCAGGGGGTGCTGTAACCTACAGTATCAGGTATGTTGACAACCGTAGCGCCGGCATCAATGACTTTGGTTATGATATCCACCAGAAAATCACGTTCGCTGCGCGAGGCATCCTCGGCATAGAACTCAACATCATGCACATATTTCTTGGCATGTTTAACAGCCCTTACAGCGGTTTCTATCACTTCCTGCGGGGTTTTGTTGAGCTTTTTGGCCATGTGAACCGGAGACACCGCGATGCCGGTGTGAATGCGGGGCCTTTCCGCTTCTTTCAGGGCTTCGGCGCAGACATCGATGTCCTTTTGCACCGCTCGGGTGAGCCCGCAGATAGTCACACCTTTGAGCTCTTTGGCTATGGTTTTGACCGATTCGAAATCTCCGGGTGATGAGGCCGGAAATCCCGCTTCAATAATGTCCACGCCCAATTTCACCAGCTGGCGGCCGATGGCCAGCTTTTCCTTAACATTCAGGGTAATTCCCAGTGATTGTTCACCATCTCGCAAGGTGGTATCGAATATATACAGCTTGCGCATTAATAACATCCTCCTCGTTAAATAATAAATCTCTTAATAGATCGGCAAGGTCTGATTCCATCGAAAACCACCCCCTTAAACTATAAAAACCCTTCGCTCAAAACACTTGAGACGAAGGGTATACTCCGCGGTACCACTCAAATTAGCAACAGGTGCTCACTCTACCAGATACGGGATGTGCCCATCCGATATCCGCTTCCTTTTAACGGCGGAAGTCTCCGTCCGAGCCTACTTTATACATTTCGGTCGGCAACTCCAGGGGGAGTTCGGTATATTGAATCGGCTACCTCACACCAACCGGCAGCTCTCTGTTGCTCCATCGTATATACCTAATGATCCCTGTCATAGTCGTTTTGAAATATTGGAGACTATTATATGCAATTTTACCGGCACAGTCAACAGGTGATAACCAATTGTTTTGATGACCAATTCCCATTACTTATATATGCATAAAGACAGCAATCATGCCACCTTGCTGAAATCTTCTATTAATAGAATGCAAATCATTCACGGTAGGATAAAAATGATTATAGCTGCTGCCAATCGCCGGGATTATTACCCGAATCCCTGATCAAAATCAGATGATGGTTTTTCTGGTGGACATAGCCGCTTGTCTGTATAGAAAAGTGACCAATTCAGGTTCGATTTGTGTTAGTAAGGGCACATAGTGAGAGGATTGCTGTCCATATTCTCCCCTTCTGGTTGATTAATTGTTAAATAATTGATAGACCATCTGAGTAATCTACTTTATCATAATAACATAGATAAATATACCAAAAGGCTCTCATCATCTACCCCACAAGTTTTTTGCACTACCACACAAAGCCTTAATACCAGCATTTACGGTTTTCAGTAGATTATAGATTGTATACGACCCGCAGGGTGATGGGTAGTAATAAGCAGCAAAGGAGGGCGGTATGGAAACACAGCGGTAATAGTCCATGATGGAGTAAGTATGATGGAGTAAGTAAAGTTACATTTTGAGGAGGGGTATCAATGAGTGATTTCGTCGAACAAGCCAAAAACAATGCAGCCGATAACTTTAAGCAGGGATTAAACTGTGCGGAATCGGTATTCAAAGCTATTCTCGACACCGGTGTGGCACCCGATTTCCCGCCGGAAACGGTAGCCCTGGCTACTGGATTTGGAGGAGGCATGGGCCTTACCGGGAACAACTGCGGGGCTCTAATTGGGGCAGTAATGGCTGTCGGGGCTGTACACGGGCGTAAGAATCCCCTGGAGGGGGACTTCGCACAACGCGTCGATCGGCTCTATGGGAATCCCGGCCTGTACAGGTTCTTTAACGGGATAGCCCATGATTTCAAAGCACAATACGGTGCTTTGGACTGCAAGACCCTGAACAAGGATTATCCTGAATGGCAGGATAAAAACCGCTTCAAGGCGTGTATGAAAATGGTTATTGCAGCAGCGGGGATGGCGGCTGAATATATTGAAAAAGGCAATACCGAGGGATATACGCAGCCTTTTGGCGAAAACGTAGCCGGGAAGGTCTAATCTCTTTACAATAGTAAAGCTTCTTTAACAATAAGAAGGCGGCCAGGCCGCTTTCTTATTTTTGTTTTGATTTGCTTATCGTCCAACCGGGAGATGTCTATTATCCGGTCCTCATTGGTCTGTGTTTTCAGTCCTGTAAACGCTATCCTAAAAGTGAGCCAAAAGGGGCAAAAACGCTAGCGCAAAAAGATGCCTTTGCCCTGGAACAAAGAGCTCTGTTGCCATTAGCACTCAAACGCTATGAAAGCTGTAAGAGTGCTGAAGTACGAGTAAATTACTTTTCTACGGTCCGTTTCGAGACCAACAGCTACTCCGTACCAGTAAAATGGTCAGGCAAGCAGGTAACAGTTAAAGCCAGTGGACTAGAGCTTAATATTTACTACCGGGGAGAAAAGATTGCCAGTCACCCCCGCTGCTACCGAAAATACCAGACCATTTATCAACTAGAGCATTATATACCTCTGATAGAACAAAGGCCCCGTAGAAGATGCCCTGATATGGCAATTAGCCACCGGTGAATTTGTAACACCGTGAAAACGTGATTATGATTGGCAATCCCGGTAATGGTAAAACGCATCTGGCCATTGGCTAAGGCAGACGCAGGTGCAATTATGGTGCGATTCTGCACCACTGCTAACCTAGTGGCTGAACTAACCGAAGCTCAGCATGACCAAAACCTATTAAAACTGCAAAAGAGTATTGCCAAACTGGATTAACTGATCCTTGATGAACTTTCTTATCTTAGCTTTAACCGCAACCAAGCAGAACTCCTATTCCATGTGCTTTCAGGGCGTAATGAACGGGGAAGCGTCATTATTACCACAAACCTGGAGTTCTCTCGTTGGACGGAAATCTTTCCGGATACTATGTTAACTGCTGCTCTAGCAGACCGATTGAGCTATATGATAGAAATGATAGAAGTCAACTCACCTATGTTATTATCCCTAATGCTGCCTTTATGCCAGGGTAACCTTTATGTTGGTGCGAGTTGGTTACCGCCTGTATTGAAGGCCTTTATATTACAATTAAAGTACCGCGGGGCATACCCAGAATGTGGTAAATAAAATACCCACCGTAATTCCTGTGGGCAAAATTAAATCTAATTTGAAGAGGAGTTCAAAAAAGATCAATTAATTACCAAAACGTAACCTTTGGCTTACATAAGTACACATACCCTTGGATTTGATCCATTTACGGTAGTTATCTTGCCCCAGGCAAGTAATAATGACTAATTCCTGTGGTTGCTGAACAGCCACGATAGAGATACCCTCATATTTTAATTCGACGCAGTTGTCCATATCATGCGGCTTAAAGGCTACCAGTCGGCCTCTATGGGCTATATGCTTTAATTTACTTATTATCTCCCCATCTGAAGAAGAATAATCAAAGAGCCGCTCCCGATATCTTTTTATGGCATGCTTGGTCACCTTGACTAACATCAAACATCATCCCCACTTGCTACCTTAATCATCAAAGTTCGAGGCTGCTAAAGGTATGCTCCCCTGCCCTTCCCAACATCCTGTTGCACATCAATAGCTGCATTTATGCAATAAATATGCCAGTAGTCAGGAATTGAATTAACTAGTAGGTTATTCCCGGTTTAATGAATTAATTGTTAACAGCCTTGTGGTCGTATTGGGGGATACCGAAAACCCAACTTCAATTCATTTTTGTGATTCTACGATATTTCCCGGGTTCCATTTTGCCCTGCCTCCATCGTTCTCCTTGCCCTGATGCTCAGAAAAAAATGGACCCGCCGGTAGGAAGGCGGGTCAATAAAAATATATATATATGAAAAGGAGTTAGGGGGGAATAAAACTGTATTAATTTTATTGCAATTTATGTGCCATCTTTATAAATTAAAGATCAAAGAAATGCCCACCGTTGAACCGGTGGGCTAAAAAATTTATTGAAGAGGAGTTTAGAAGGGCTAATTAAAACATTTATGCAGATAAATATAATTGGTAAATTGCGACACTTTTCGATTATTATGCTTAATCTACTGACTATTATAATGCAATTCTCTTGCCATTTCATTGATACGTTGCAAAAATAAAGCCCTGTACTAGATATTTGCTGCTGCAACAATGCGTTTCACCGGTGTCGAGCTATTATAGGAGTTTTTAAAGTTTATTGCCAGCCATGCTGCACAGTATATGGCTTAATCTGTCAAAGAGCATCCTGAACAAAAATACATAATGTTCTAATTTTGTATAAAAAGTTGACACATTGTCCTAAAACTGTATCATATTTGTGTACCTATAATACGCGTCCTTTAGATTTATTTCACATGTTGTGTTATTTAATCGAATTTTCGCTAATCCAATTCCATATACTGCACTCGTACAGAGCCTCAGTTGTTTACAAGACACGCAATAAGGGATTAAAGGTAAGAAACGCTTTGAATCACTGCATTTCATTGGTGTAACTCTTAACAAAGGCCTTCCCCCGTGGGAAACGGGGGAAGGCCCATAGCCTGATTCTATTCGGATTTTATATCGCATAGTTTTGAGGGCAGGGGTGTGAGCCCACTTGACTGCTCTGCTGTGGAAATTAGAATTGATTCCCTTCTCAAATTGCGCATTTCAAAAAACATCATCGTAGCCGACAGACTCACGGCCAGTATATCAGCAATCGGGGCAGCCCTCCATACCCCTTCAATACCCCAGAATCTCGGAAGTATCAACAGCAAAGGAATGAAGAACAGAATCTGCCGCGATAGGCTGAGTACCGCAGCCGGGCGGGCTTTGCCCACTGCCTGGAAGTATGTGGAACTGACAATCTGAAAACCTACAATTGGAATCAATGCCAGATAAACCAGCATAGCATGGGTTGTCAGGGCAGTAAGCTGCCAATCGCCTTCGCTGAACAGCCCGACTATTTGCTCGGGCCAGATATGCAATATCAGGTACCCTGTCAATGCAATACCGGTTCCGGCCATTACAGCCAGTTTCCAGGTGTCTTCCACCCTTTTGTACTGCCTGGCACCATAGTTATAGCCAATAATGGGCTGGGCTCCCTGAGCTACGCCCAGGACCGGCATAAACAAGAGGGTGGCGATGCTCATCACTATTCCTATGGCTGATAATGCCATATCCCCTCCGTGTGCCACCAGGGTGTTGTTGAGAATAACCTGCTGCACGCTGGCGGCCATCTGCATGGCGAATTGCGCAAAGCCAATGGCCATTATACCGGATAGAATGGCCCATCTGGGACGCAGGTTGACCAGGCGGATCTTTACCAGGCTGCGCCCGGTAATATAGTAGCCCAGGACCCAGGAGGCTGATATCAGCTGAGCCAGTATGGTGGCAAAAGCGGACCCCTTCATTCCCCAGCCAAAGATAAATATGAATACATAATTCAGCAGGATATTGAACGCAGCGCCTATAAGCTGCGTACACATAGCTACTCTGGGGTTGCCCTCGGCGCGGATGAAGTTGTTGGCCCCCATGCTGATGGACCCGAAAGCCGCACCCAGCATTATTATCTGAGTAAAATCCATTGCATAAGGGAGCACCTCCGGGCTGCTGCCACAGGCTATCAGGATCTGTTCGGGGAACATGAAGAAAACCCCGGCGGCCAGAATCGGCAGCAGCACCAGCATAGTCAGGGCATTGCCCGCGATCTTCTCAGCTTCGTCCTTCCTTTGCTCACCCAGGCGGATCGATATCAAGGCCGTAGCCCCAACCCCCACCAATATGGATACAGCCATTAATACCACCATGATGGGAAAGGCTACGGTTGTGGCAGCGATGCCCAGTGAGCCGATTCCCCGGCCTACAAATATGCGGTCTATGATGTTATACAGGGAATTTACCAGCATGCCGACAATAGCCGGCACAGAAAAGGTCCACAGCAGCCTGCTTATACTCTTATCGCGCAATTGTAATGAATGGTCCATAAAACACTCCCTCAAACGTCTGCCCCAACCCCTGCCGGCTGAGCAATCACTATTACCCTTCTGCGGTACTGGGGATTTAGCCCGGGCATGATCAAACTCATAGCTTACAATTGAAAACTGTTACATTCTATTATAAACCAGCTTGACCGGTCAATGGATTTCTACATGTTAAAGGGAGGGATTAGAAGATGTCACCATTGAAGTGTGAAATCCCCTGATACCTCCTCTGAGCGTCTCCGCTGCCTTTCTCACCCAGACCCGCTAAAGCTGAATCAGCAGCAAACCAGCCAAACACAAGGCTATGCCGATAATATTCTGCAGGGTCAGCTGCTCCCGGTAAAAAACCAGGCCGATAACAACCAGCAAGGCCGCTACTATGGCATTGGCTATCCCGGCGGCCAGGCTGATCTTCCATCCCGCCCGGTATGCCAGGAGAAATCCGGCTTCCAAACCGATAATGGAAAAACCCAATGCGATGCTGGCCCAATGGATCTGCTTAAATATGGCCAATGCCGAACCATGGCCGTTGACAAAGAGCAAAGCCACCAGGCAGGCTATTCCGGCTGTAAAGTAGGTTACTACCAGAGTGGTGAAGGGGTTTATATGGCCTGGAATCGACTTCTGACAGATGTGGTAAAACACATTGGAAATTATGGCAAGAACAATCCCAAAATAATAGTTCATGGCAAGTACCTCATATTTTTCAGTCTGAGATTCATAGCATTATTGCGATTATAAGAAAACCGCCGGTTTTCGTCAATTAGAGCCCCCCGGTATGCTTCCACCGCCGGCATGAACTGCCCGACCTTCAGGCTTAAGCAGTGGTTATTGCTTTTTCCTGACAAACCTTGAGGCATTAATTATAATGACTGTAGGGTCTGATGGGTTGGCACTGTTTATAACTAATGCATAGGATAGGGGAATCCTCCGGCGATGAATACCCATTGCATCATCCTGTCGCAAATAAATAAACACTTCGGCGACAAGCACGTTCTGAAGGATATCTTCCTTGAAGTGCCTTACGGCCAGATATTCGGCCTGCTGGGACCCTCGGGCTGTGGCAAAACCACCATAGTGAAGATTATCGTGGGCATACTACAGGCTACCTCCGGAGAGATTCAGGTTTTAGGGCAGCCTATGCCTGATTTGAAGGTTATGAACCAAATCGGATATATGTCCCAATCGGATGCGCTCTACAATTCCCTCACTGCAGCCGAAAACCTGTATTTTTTCGGTTCGATTTACGGCCTGAGGAGAAACCAGGTTAAAAAGCGCGCGCTTGAGGTCATGGAACTGGTCAGCCTGGCTGAAGACCTGGATAAGCCGGTGCACGCCTATTCAGGCGGTATGAAGCGCCGCCTCTCTCTGGCTATCGCCATGCTTCACAACCCTCCGCTGCTGGTTTTAGATGAGCCTACGGTGGGGATTGACCCACTCTTGCGCCAGGGCATCTGGCGCGAACTCAACAACCTGGCCGGGCAAGGTGTGAGCATACTCCTCACTACCCATGTCATGGACGAAGCTGCTAAATGCCACCAGCTGGCCATGATGCGGGATGGCCGGATCATAGCCACCGGCACCGCACAGGAATTGCAGAACCGGGTTGGCGCCAGCGATATTGAGGAAGCTTTTATTCATTATGGGGGGCATCAAGATGAGGGTTAGAGCCCTGGTTTTTCGCATTCTAAGCCAGCTTAAACACGACCGCCGCACCCTGGCCCTGATGCTGGGGGCACCCATCCTGGTGCTGACCCTGCTTTATTTTATATTGGCTGAAGCGGAACCGGTAGTTAAGGTGGCAGTGATAAACGCCCCGGTGGAATATGCAGAACGCCTGGACGAATACAATATCATGGTTTATCGCTATGACCCCGGCGAAGCCAGCAAGGCCCTCGAGCAGGGGGAAGTGGTAGCAACTGTCAACATGGTCAACAACCGGGTTTATTTGCAGCTGGATGCCAGCAATCCCTCCAAGGCCAACCTGGTCCTGTCAGCCGTCGAACAGGCCAAGATGAACGCGCCGGCTTCACGCCCCGACCTGCAAACCGAGGTAGAATACATTTACGGCTTTGCAGACCTGCCGGTATTTGATACTTATGGAGCGGTCCTGATCGGTTTCATGGTCTTCTTTTTCGTCTTTCTGGTGGCTGGCATCTCCTTTTTGCAAGAGCGCACCTCAGGAACCCTGGAGAGGCTTTTATCAACCCCTATCAAGCGCTGGGAGATTGTAGCCGGATATGTGATAGGATTTGGACTGGTAACGGTTTTACAGTCATTTGTCATCGCCTGGTATTGTGTGTATGTCTTAAAAATGGTAATGATCGGCTCTTTCGCCCTGGTTTTGCTGATCACACTTTTATCTGCCATGGTAGCTCTCACACTGGGCATACTGGCTTCAACAGCCGCATCCAATGAGTTCCAGATGATGCAGTTCATACCTATAGTTATCGTCCCGCAGGTGTTCTTTTCCGGATTATTCGACCTGTCACCCTCACTGCAGGTGGTGGAGTGGTTTATGCCCCTGCACTATATAGCTGACGCTTTAAGGCAGGTCATGATCAAGGGCAATGGGCTGGCATCTATCAGCCTGGATTTAGCTGTAATCCTGGGTTGTTCCATTGTATTTATGAGCTTAAACACAGTGTTGTTAAAAAGATATCGCCGCATTTAAACCAAGAGGGGGGACTAGCTGGTGAAGAAAATATGTCTCATGATAGCTTTAGCAATGCTTGTGGGAATGGTTGTGGGTTGTTCCCCATCCCCCCTGGAGTTGCAGGGTATAGTGGAAACCGATCTTTACTCGCATTACTGTGAGGTTTCGGGCAAAATCATCAGTTTTCCGGTGCAGCTGGGACAGGAGGTCAAAAAGGGTGATATCATCGCGATTATCGACGACAGCAATGAGAAATACCTTTTGGAACAACTGCAGGCCGGCCTGGTAAAAAAACAGGCTACCCTGGCTGACCTGGAAACCGCGGTAGATGCCCTGGAAATCAAACAGGGGCAAAACAACCTGCAGCTGGCTGAGCAGGCTTATGAAAGCGCCCGGCTCAACCTGGAGCAGGCCCAGCAGAAATATGATAATCTACAGGCCTTGTTCAAGGCCGGGGCTGTCTCCCAATCCTCCCGGGATGATGCCAAATATCAGCTTGACCAGGCCAGGATAGCCCTTTCATCAGCCGCTTTGCAGGTGGACAATGCCCGCCAAAAGCTGGCCATGCTGGAAAAAGGCCCTGATCAGGAAAAAATCGCTGCAGCCCGGGCGGATATTGAACAGACCCAAAGCCAGATTCGCCAGGCGGAGGCCAATCTGGCCAAATATAAGGTAACCGCTATAAGCGATGGCATAATTGTCAGCAAGCACTTCCTGGAGGGCGATATAGTTAGTGCAGGTTCCAATCTGGCGGAAATAGCCTCACAGCAGGATAAGTACCTGGTGACTTACGTTCCCGAGGACTACATCAACAATATCAGTTATGGCCAGGAATTGGCCATATACAGCGGCAAAACCGAGTATAAAGGCACGGTGAGTTTCATCGATCTCAAAGCCCAGTACACCCCCAAGGATATGCAGACCCAGGCCAACAAGAACAAAAACAGCGTGAAAATAAGGCTTAAACTCGCAGCGGATAATCCCCTTAAACCCGGGGAAAAAGCGACCGTATTCGTCAGCCGCTGAGGCTGGCAAAACCCAACAAGCCTTATAGCGCCCTAACCGCTTTTCTTGCTTGACATCATGGTCATCAGCGATAGGGATCCTCTTCGCTTATCACCAGGGCTATTATGGTCCAGGCGGGAATATAAAATGCCCATGCCAGGTTCTGCATCCAGGGCTGGTATAAAGCGGTATAAGCCAGATTAAAGTGCACATAGGCTACCGCCAGATCAGAAATGTACATCAGAATTCCAGCCAGGGCCAAACAATAGCACACCTTTAACCGATAATAGTGGCGAAACAGGGTGCATATCATAGTCCAGGTCATATAGGTCAATATTACGCCGAATGATATGAGCCCTAACAAGGTCACTCCCTTAAGCCCGCCAAGCTCCAAACCATAAAATGCCAGCATGGAGATACCGCCTATCAACAGAGCGGTGATAATATCAGCCCGACCCAGTCTGAAGTTTTTCTGGTTGGCAATTATCAGGCAGATATACGCCAGGGCAAAAGCACCCACACCAAAGGCGGTAAATTTGCAGCCTGTTATGGCAGGCAGGAATCCCAGGAAAAAATCTGCTATGACCACGAACAGCAGGGCGATGCTCATCAGCCGCTGTTCCGGAGCCGATTTTTTTACATAGGCGGCTGCCAGAAACAGAGTGACCATAGTGCTGTATTTTACGTATTGAACCACACTTTCCCCGGTAAACAGGTTATCCAGAACAAGTATCAAAACAGCCGCCGGCATATATACGGCCAGAAAAACCCTTTGAGCGTTGTTCAAACAGGCTTCACCCCGCATTATGGGCCAATCATATGCTCTGCTATATTTATACGATGATACGGCCAGATTTAGCCTAATAACGCGTATCTCCCTGCGGTTTCGAGCAAGCCCGGCAACGGCTTGTCATGTGCTTTTTCAACCATTTCCATGGTATGAAGCACCTGGATATAATGGGTAAGTTCGTCCTCATTGCCAGATCAGCTCTTTGCTGCCACCAATTACCTTACCCCCCTTTTCTATCGCTGAAACTACCGTATTAACCGCCCATGTGAGCCTGCTTTTAGCCAAGTCTGATCCGTATACCCATATTTACCAAAAGGTTGAATGGGAATCGAGTAGAACTATGTAGCCAAAGGGTAAACGAGCATTTCCTGGATGCATTCTCACTATGCCATCAACTCTGGCAGGCATTCCTGGCAAAAGCTTTTTTACCCAAATAAGACTGCAGTTTTGAAAAAAGCACAAAGATAGGAAAGGTGATGCGCTTCATGAAAAAAAGGATTGCAATGGTTTTGTTGACAGTATTTATGGTAACTACCCTGGCCGTTCCGGTCTTTGCTGCAGATCGGTATTCCAGCTTCACTTCCCTGAAAAGATACAACACCTATGGAAAAGACTATAGAATCGTGGTCCGCGACCGGGCATCGTCAAAAGCCGTTATAGCCATCCATGGCGGCAATATCGAATTCGAAACCGATGATATTGCCTCTGCAATAGCAGCCCGGGGCGGATATGATTACTATGGCTTTATCGGTCTGAGAAAAGGCTTCGGACTGCATGTAACCTCGACCAGATTCAATGAACCCCAAGCCCGCAGGCTGGTGGCCAAATCCAGCCGGACCGTGGCCATTCACGGCTGCGGCGGTACCAGCCGGGCGGTTACATATGTAGGCGGGCGCGACCGGGTACTGGGCAACAAGATTAAAGCAGCTTTAAGAAAAGCCGGGTTTACCGCCGTATCAGCCCCGGCGCGCTTGGCCGGCACATCCAGTGCCAACATCGCCAACCGCAACCGAATCGGCAGGGGTGTACAGCTTGAACTCAGCGTTCCCATGAGGTCAAAATTAGCCAGAAACAGCGCTTTATTCAACCGCTATGTAAACGCTGTAACTAAGGCCATGAAATAAGCCTATTACGTTGAAATGCAGGCCCCCTCGCGGCCTGCATTTTTATCAATATAAATTATACGGGATACCCGGCGGGTTGCGGGCATTGTACCGCAACTCCTGCATTTCTATTGGCTCCATTTTTTACAACCCGCCGTTAAGGTTTTAACCCTCCGGTTACACCGGGTATTGCCAGATTCGGTTGGGAATCCCCGGTAAGCTGCAATTGAATATAAACCATAGATACTTTACAGGCAGCCGCTCAGTTCTATGGCTTGTAATCAAAATCAAACTGGTTGTTGCATTTCGGACAGGTCACCTTAAGACTGCCTTTATCGATTGGAACGCGCAATCGGGTGTGGCAGTTTTCACACTCAACCACGCGGTGATCGACCAGTTCCAAAATCCTTCGCTGATCAAAGCCAATGACCACATCATCACCTATAAAAAAGGTCGGCACCCCTCTTATGTTTCGCTTCAGCAGTTCAGCCTGTGCTTGATCATCAACACTCACGTCTTTTTCAACAAAACTGATTTGGTTGCGCGCCAGGAACTCCTTCGCCACGGTACAGGCCGGTCAGGACGGCGCGGTAAACATGATTACCTTTTTCACAGCTTATCCTCCTTTTGCATTACCCGGTTGCTTTTGTTTATTGATAGCAGTGTTTAAGGCCGCATCAAGCCTGATCTCAAACCTTCCCGCAGGACAGGTTTTGGGTTTTGCCGGCGTTGATCAAGGCTCTTCTTGCTGGTAGTGGACTAAAACCGGGCCTTATATATAGAATTATAAAAAAACAATATATCAAGGAGCAAAGAGTACATGCAGAAATTTACGCCCGCTTCACGAACCGAGCAATTATCCCCCTTTATTGTCATGGAGGTGCTGGAGAAAGCTCAGGCCATGATGGCCCAGGGCGAGGATATCATTCACCTCGAGATCGGGGAGCCTGATTTCCCTACCCCTGAACCGGTAAAAGAGGCCATGCTAAAAGCCCTTGCCGATAACGATACCCATTACACCCACAGCCTGGGGAAATTGACCTTAAGGGAGGCCATAGCCGAGCATTACTGGGAAAAATACCGGGTTCAAATCTCTCCGGAGCAGATCATAGTTACCTCCGGAACATCGCCGGGGATGCTTTTGCTGTTTTCCGCACTACTGGAAAATGGGGATGAAGTAATACTGCCTGATCCTTATTACGCCTGTTATCCCAACTTTATCCGCTATGTGGGCGGGAAAGAGGTTTTTGTGCCTGTATATGAAGAAGATGGCTTCAAATACCGCCCCGAGGAGATCAAGCAGCATTTGAGTTCTCGCACCCGGGCCATACTGCTCAACTCCCCCGGCAATCCTACCGGCATGGTGTTCACCGCTGCGGAGCTACAGGCCCTGGCTAATCTTGACCGGCTAATCATTGCCGATGAGATTTATAATGGCCTGATATATGAAGGTGAGGAGCACAGCATTCTCGAGTTTACTGACCGTGCTTTTGTGGTCAACGGTTTCTCCAAGCTCTATGCCATGACCGGCTGGCGCCTGGGGTATGTGATCGCCCCCCGGGAATACATACGGGCTATGCAGATAATGCAGCAGAACTTTTTCATATGTGCATCCTCTTTTGCTCAGGAAGGGGGTATCGCCGCCCTGCGCGAATGCGCCGGGGATGTCAAACAGATGCTGGAAATATATAATGAACGGCGCCTGTACCTGCTTGAGCGCCTCAAAGGCATGGGAATTGCCACCCGCCATGATCCAGTCGGAGCCTTTTATGCCCTGGCCAATGTAAAAAAGTATACTTATGACTCTTACCGATTCGCTTTTGATATTTTGGAAAAGGCCAAGCTGGCGGTTACGCCCGGCATCGATTTCGGCCCCAACTGTGAGGGATATATCCGCTTTTCCTACGCCAACTCCCTGGAAAACATCAAAGCAGGGCTGGACCGCCTGGAAGCGTTTCTCAAAGGTTGAACACCGGCCGGTTGAGCGCTAAAGGAAAACGCCTCTGCAAGCTTCTCCCGCAAATAAATAAGCCGCAGGCTGGAGCTCATCAGCACCTGCCTGCGGCCTGTACTATTCTCAACTGGCCGGCCTGCTAGGCCTTTTTCTTGGCCAGCATAGTGGTCTGGTACTCAATGACCTGCTCGCCACGCTGATTGAAAGTCCGGTTCTTATAGATGAACAGGTTCATGTCCGGGTTCTTGGTGGGCCGGAAATCAACCACTTCGGCGTTGGCGGTCAGGGTATCACCAAACAGAACCGGGGTGGTGATTTTAACATTGTCGATGCCAACATAAGCATAGATTTCATAGCCTACTTCTTCGAGCAGATAAGCAATCGTATCGGCATGGTGGACCAGGCCATCAGCTACGGTAAAAATAATCGGACCTGCCAGGGAGCGTTCCTTAAACCAGGTGTTCTTGGCATACTCCGAATTGCTATGTACCGCCATATTGAACCAGCAAAGTTGGTGTAAAATAGAAAAGTCTCCTACATCAAGGGTGCGGCTGACCCTGCAAGGAATTTTAGTACCCGGTGCCAGTGTGCCATTACTCATTAACATACCCCTCCTTAATTATTGCTGTTTGTTTTCCCAAAGGGACTGCAGTTTCAATCCTCCTATCCCGTTCGTCTTACTGCCCAGCGGATGGTCTGCCATCACCTCCCAGAATCAGACTCTGTGTAAACAGCAATCGGAACCCTATTGATGATTAAACCAATCGGGCCTGTATGCCATTTCTTGCCAGATTCATTTGCAGCATTCAGAAAAGGTATACTGGTCACAGCCAGTCTATTTATATCAATACGACATGGCAATTTGTGGTCCTGCAATTATTTCCGAGCATACCCCGATTTAATAGCCGGGTCATCAGCAAGGGGTAAAAAACGCACTTATATCCACAAGCTATCGCTTTAACCTCTGACAAGGGTGTAACATGCTATGCAACCGAGGTGCAGGCCAGGGCAGGTATAGCTTTTTCGCCCACGGCAACCGGCACTCACTGATACGCCTGGCAAGAATAAGCAGATTGCGGTGCAACGATTAAGGCATGATGGAGTGATTTACAAATAGCTTAACATACACCTCCAGTTTAGTAAATTTTTATAGAGGACTAACCATAGCCGGGCTACCCAGCCAGATCGATTTACCGGGTAAAAGCTGTTAATACCTGGCAATCACTGATAATATAACAGTAGCAGCTTGAAAATGATTGCTTTACCGGTTTTTATCTTCTTCCAGCGGAGGCTGCCGGGCAAAACCGATGAACAAGGGTAGTTTGAATACAACCTTTAATAACGACTAAGAATAAAAAAGACCCAAAAGGGTCTCAAATAATCAATATCCCAGTCACAACGAAAATACAGGCACTATTCCAACAGAGCGATCAACCCCCGCCCCCGATTGGCTTTGAGTCACTGTACGAACCTGGCTTTTTGCAGTTATCATCTTCTTTTTCGGGGCAGGCATTATCCTGATGATTTTTTATAACTGCTTCAATTTTATCGAGTGCATCTTTATCGAGTTTATTTCTTTTGGGCATATTATTCCTCCTTTGCAATGTCGTTTCAGCCCCTTTATAGTATCTGGACCCGGTCATTTTTTATTCAGTTCAGACCCGGTTGATTACTCTGTATTTCGAACCCGGGCTGAGTAGATACACCTGAAAAATAATCCTCTGTTTCAATAAGTTACCTAAAGCCTTATGGAAATAAAAAATCTATATGCTGAATTTATATCTAGGCTGTGTTGGTTAGTTGTGGTTGGAAAAGGGCCGGGCGTGCCAGCCTGTGCTCTACCTAGCGGCACGAAAGGGGGTTTGGGTGCATTTGGAGCTGTGGTACTTGATAAATGGCCTGGCAGTAATACTGGTTATAGTTCTACTGGCACCAATTAGCTTTGATATTCGCGGCGGCTATTTTCAAGAACTGCATCTGCAGGGAAGAATTTGCTGGGCAGGAGGATTGGCTGGTCTGGAGGTGGTACACAGCCAGGGTAAAACCGATGTTGTTTTGGGGTTATTATGCCTGAAGATTCCGGTTTCCTCAGATAAGAGCAAAACCAAAACCAGAAAAAAGACCAAAAGTCATAAGCAACATGCCAAATCAGCCCCGCACTTTTCAACTATCATCAATCGAAGGACTTTTAGCGCCGTAAAAGCCTCAGTGAACAAGCTCAAGCGGGCTATGCACCTGGATATTGATGTGTCCGGGACATACGGTTTCGATGACCCGTCATTGACCGGAAATGTGATGGCAATTTTGTCGGCGTTTCTTTGGAACTGCAACACTATTAATCTCTGCCCCGATTTTACTGGAACAGCAGCTGACATTGAGGGAAAAGCCAGGGGTTATTTCATTCCCCTGCATATTGGCATAATAATTGTATTATTCCTGTTGGCCAGGCCTATTAGGGACATCTGGTGGCCTATGATAAGAAGGCCCAAAAAACGAAAGGAGGCTGTTCAATATGCTTAAAGAAAGTCTTGAAACCCTGGTTTCTCATCTGGAGAACATGATACAGGCCAAAACGGTAGTGGGGGATCCCATTGAAAGCAATGGAAAAACCATCATTCCCCTGATTTCCATCCGGGCAGGTTTTGGCGCCGGCGGCGGAGAGGGCAATGAACCGCAGCGCGGTGGCGGTAAAGGCGAAGGCGGCGGAGCCGGGCTCAGTGTAACGCCAATCGCTTTGCTGACTATCGATCAGGAGGGCGCACAGGTCTATTCGCTGGGACAAAAAGGCAGTGTTTCAAAACTGGTTGAACTGATACCTGAAGTGATGAGCAAAATGGGCAAACCCGCTCAGCAAGGCTAGAGAGACCTGCCAGGAGCTAAATGCACGGATAAAGGGAGGTTTTGCTTTGCCTGCATACAGGGCTAACAAAACCTCCCTTTAACTGAGGGCCTACATTATGTCTCCAATAATTTAGGCAACAATTGCTCTCATACCGAGATTATGGTTGCCTTAATTTAAAACGCTATTTAATTAGCGGGCTTTATTGAATGTCTCTGGAAAGCTGTTTAATCGCCCTCCAAATCTCTTCAGGGGTCATTCCTTCCGCGCTGACAACCGGGGCATCGACCATGATATCTGACATGCCCAGAAAATTCCTATCCATCCCGGATAGAACGACCGCATCGACCTTTTGATTCCTGGCCGCATCAACCGTTATGATCCGGTACCCTTGTTCTGTCAAGAAGTTCCTCACCGGTGCAAGCCCATCATCCACAGCCACGACCTTATTCACCTTGTCACCTCCAAGCAAGTAGTAACCATATTATGCGGTGACAGGTCAGCCTTTATGCGAAACGGCCGCATAAGCTCAAGACTGCCAGCCAGAATGCAGCTAGGCGCGAAAGATCAGAACCGGACAGGGCGCCATCTGCAATACCTTGTGACTCACACTCCCCAGCACCAATTCCTTGGCTGTAGAAAGTCCGCGGCTGCCCAATATAATCAGATCAAACTGGTGGTCCTTGGCATATTTGCATATCTTTGTGCTGGGATCGCCGCTTAACACAACGGTATCAACCTTGAGGCCAATACTCTCCAGGCTGGAGCGAGTATTCTCCACGACCAGATTTGACAGGGGTTCAATCCGGTTGGTTTCAGAAACTATGAAATCCATGGCCTGCAAGGTCAATGACGGAGCAGGGGTAACGCTTATCAAAGTAACGGCCTCCACCAGCCCGCCCTGGGCCAAACCTTTAACCAGCTTAATGGCTCCCTGAGAACTATCCGAACCATCCACTGCCACTAATACTTTTTTGAACATAGCCTACCATCCCCTCTTACATGTCAACTGCAATCAGAACCAGTTATTCAGAGTTCATTCCCGAAGGCATCGTTCCCGTTGCCTTGTTGATACTGTCTTACAGCATGGGTAAGCCATTTGCTATACAGTAAAGAATTTCCCATTATTTGGTGGAATTACTCCTGACCAACTCTACCTCTACATGCATCATAACAAAATTCCGCTTCTGGTTAATAGACTGTAAATTGTTAAACTATTCTCTTTTTGCCAGCGCAGCTCTCACAATGCTTCGCTCGCTGATGCGTCTATGCCGTATTTCTAGCGCAAGTGCTCTTCTATGTCGCGAGTGCTTCAATACTATACGGTTGTTAACCTGTTGGTAGTTACTGGCAGAGTAACATTTTTAAACCAATTTAATAGTATGTTATTGAGTCATATTACACCCATTACTAAGGAAGAGGTGATATTGATGGCTGATGTAATTTAAACCAATTTAATAGTATGTTATTGAGTCATATTACACCCATTACTAAGGAAGAGGTGATATTGATGGCTGATGTAATTGTCCGCGGCGATATTGATGGTCGTAACGATGCTGAGTTCCGTGCAGTGGTCAGTTGCCCTGGACCTACAGGGTCAATTAGAGGTCAAATAGATGCAGTAATTAGCGGAAGGGAAATTGAATACTCGTTTCGGTCAACCAGACCTACCAGGCTAGTCGCATCCCGATCGGGAAATACCCGATCTGTAAACGCAGTATTCAGCAACGCCAGAGTAACCAACCGGAGAAGTGGCGTAACCACTACCGGCGCTACAATAACTCTGACAGCGAGACGAAGCTCTACAGGCCGTCGCACTGCAACATTGACGATCAGGCGCCCTGGCAGGGCAACCCTAAGATCTTCCGGAACTCTTGATGACAGCGTTATAACAGTAAACAGGCGAGTATCCTGCAGACGATAGCCTTATCCTCCGTCCATTTAAAAGAAAGAGCGTCGTGATTGACGCTCTCAGACCGTCAAAAAAGGCCATGTTTTTCAAATTAGAACATGGCCTTTTCATAA
>ERZ773359.2653-NODE-2653-length-22157-cov-7.502488_pt1 | contig 22157 bp, 26 predicted proteins | sample MGYA00374955_ERZ773359 | MGnify/ENA primary metagenome ERZ773359 (study PRJEB29098, sample SAMN04486028) | biogas fermenter metagenome | study: EMG produced TPA metagenomics assembly of the Biogas fermentation microbial communities from Germany - Plant 4 DNA1...
TGTTAGATAACAAGTAACCAATCTTCATTGCATATGCTTTTCCCATATTTTTTTTAAAGAAATTACCTTCGCTCCGGCTTTTTTTGCAATTTTGGCAGTATCATCCGTAGAACCATCATTTACTACTAAAATTTCATCAATACATGGAAGTCTATGCAAAGTTTTTATTATTTTTTCCATGTTTTTGGATTCATTATAAGCAGGTATAATAACTCCAATGTCAGGTTTCTTCTGTTGCATGATTATTCCTTCCCATTAGTCAAACTAATTACATCAGACTCCAGTTCAGATAATGATATGTTTAATAGTTGTTTTAAGTCATTTTCGTTTAAATCATATTCTTTTGCATCTCCCTCTAATATAGAAACGAATGCCAACTGTCCATATAAAGATTTAATATTATCGATAACAGGTACATCAAATCTTTCATATTCTGCAAGTCTATCAGATAATTCTTCTGATTCAACTACTATTATTGGGATTTCAGCATTTTTGGCCTGTTTTATAAGAATATAATTGTATACTAAACTAACGTCTCCTTGACACAATAATATTATTATATCAACAGGGTAGTCGTATTCCTTGTGATGATAAGAAATTATGATATCTTCTGCTTCTTGTATCAACGGGGTTATATATGCTGATTTCATGCAATGCAATATTTCTTCAATGATAGTTAAAGCAAATTCATCATGCTGATGATATTTGTTTGCAATTACATTATTATCTAAAGATAATGTTGGTAGAATAGTTACGGCAGATTGAATCTCAGCACCAGTAAATCTAAGAAAATTTAATAATTCAATCATGGAGCTATGCGGAGTGAAGGAAATGATTCCCATACGGATTCCGTCCAGCCTTTTATGAAGTAACTTATAAACCAGGTAATTCCCTAATTTTTTCAGCTGATTATTCTGATCAAGCAAATGATCCCTTTCAAGCTTTAATTTCTCTGATTCCGTTCGTAGTTTATAAAACTGCTCTTCTATTTGTTGTATCAATATGGTCTGTTGCTTTTCAATAATATTATTGCCTTCAAGAACAATTCCAATTATCATCCCTAAACCCAGGGCAAAAAAGATACCCGTCATCAAAAAAACATAATATTTTATATTAATCATTATCCTCACCTATATCCCAATCAGTAGCTTTATATGTAATACTATCAAATGAAACATTCTTTGCACCAGTGGAGTTATTTTAGCTATTATAGCGACAGGAAAGAGTGCAGCTGCAAACATCATTAATATATGTAATGAAGTAGTTTGACTTTTGTAGAGCTTACTTACGCCTTTTGCATCAATTACCTTGTATCCTACTTTCATACGAACTAAAAATGTACTGGCCATACCTTGCCTGCCTTTTTCTAAAAAATCAATCATATTAGTATGACTGCCTACAGCAACTATCAGATCTGCATTATTTTCATAAGCATAGATCAGAGCTGCATCCTCGCTAGTACCTGGATATGGAAACTTCTCTGCCTTAAGACCTAAGCGAGTTATTCGCTCCATTCCAGGAGCGTATCCATTAGGGTATGCATGAACAATAATGTGTTTAGATTTTTTCAAAGCATAGTCGCTAACACTATCCATGTCTCCTATAATAAGATCCGGTACCCATCCAAATTCCAACAAAGCATCAGCTCCTCCATCAACTCCTATCATTACAGGTTTTATTTCTTTAATATAAGGACGTATTGTCCATAAATCATCCTTATAGTTCTTTCCTCTCGTTACGATGAGTACATGTTTGTTTTCAATGATTAAGTTTATTTTTGGTAAATTAACAGGAGAAAGAATAATATCTTTTTCTTTTTCTGCATAGGTCAGCGTATTGTTAATAAACCTATGTAATACATTACTGATATTTTCTGAAGCATTTTTCATTTTTATTTTTATATCCTTTTTGTTTAATGGTTGAACCTTACATATAGGATATTTATTAAGATATAAAGTATTGTTATATATTTCTATCTGATCATTTTCTTTTACTCGCTGAAAAAAGCCAAAACCTAAATTATCATACAAGGGAATACCTGCATTCATAAGTATTTGAGGCCCCTGATTAGGAAATCTTCCACTAATAGAACGATCACAATTGATAACTGCCTTTACTTTTTTTTCTGCTAAATGGATAGCTGCTACTTCATCCAAATCCTGATGATAAATTACAGCAATATCAGATGATGAAAGTCGATCTATTAGCTTTTTGGTCTTCATATCCTTTTTAGCAGTTCCGCGAATCATTTTTTTGCACTCCAAACTAAGAATACTAGTATTCTTAGCTTTAATATTCGTTTTATACATTGCATAAAAAAGAAGATCCTAAATGGTACTAAACCTTAATGGATCTTCTTATAATTTTTATTCAATAATATATACACTAGGCATTCTTGTTTTTTGAATCATATGAATTCACTATGTATTTCGAGTCTGCATACGCAATTTATCAGCTATCATTGCAATAAACTCTCCGTTGGTTGGTTTTCCTTTTTCATCATGGATTGTATACCCGAATAATTTATTTATGGTTTCTATTCTTCCGCGACTCCATGCCACTTCGATGGCATGGCGAATTGCACGCTCTACTCGGCTGGGGGTGGTATTAAATTTTTTAGCTATACCAGGATATAGTTTTATGGTTATACCGCTTAATAGATCCATATCATTTACTACCATGGTAATGGCCTCTCTTAGGTATTGATATCCTTTAATATGGGCGGGTACACCGATTTCATGGATAATACTTGTTATATCAGATTCCAGATTCTTCTCATTTTTTTTACTTTGTGGCTTAGTATTAAAGATATAGGAAGGTGCTCTCTGAATGAGATAGGACGAAGTATGTTGATGGAATGTCAACTCTCGAATACGCCTTAAAAAAATTTCCAGATTAAAAGGTTTAACGATATAATAATCAGCACCTAATGAAATTGCTCGTTGTGTAATTTTATCCTGGCCAACAGCAGAAAGAATTATTATCTTAGGCTTTTGTTCCATTTTCTCCTCGTTAAGTTTCTCCAATACTCCTAACCCATCCATTTGAGGCATTATAATGTCTAAAACCACTAAATCCGGCTGAAGTTTGTGAATTAGGTCTAATGCTTCAACTCCATCATAAGCCACGGCTACAACTTCCATATCATCCTGTTTAGATAAATATTCAGCTATTATATTACAAAAATCTTTATTATCATCAGCAATGAGTACAGTTATCCTGTCATTCATAAAAACACCCCTATATCACATTTATAAAAAATGAGATTTGCTAAATGCTTCCTGGATTTCCTGTTCGATCTATATATTCGACAAAATAGCTGGTAATCCTGCTAGGAAGAAAGGTTATGATTAGGAAAAATAAATGTGCGTATTACTGTCTGTTCTAATCTATTATTTTATTCACTTCATCCAACATCCATTCTATAAAAATACCATAGCCTTTTTTTGGATCGTTTACGAAAACATGAGTTACTGCACCTATAATTCTTCCATTCTGTATTATGGGGCTGCCACTCATACCCTGAACGATACCGCCTGTTTTTTCTAATAATCTTGTATCTGTAATTTCTAAAACTAAACCTTTGGGATTTGGTGATGTCTGTCTGTTTACCCTAATGATTTCAATATCATATTCCTGAATACCTTTGTCATCAACTGTTGTCAGTATAGTAGCTTTCCCAGGTCTGACTTGATATTGATATGCTATTGGCAAAGGAGCCTTGTATATAGGATTCTGTATTTTGCTAATGGATTTTCCATAAATACCAAATCCAGTATTCTTGATTATTTTACCAAGAACCTTTCGGTCATGAGAAAAATTGCCTACCAATTCTCCGGGAAGCCCCTTTTTTCCAATTTTTACATCAATAATGGTAGATTCAGATATTTCTCCACCTTTTACAGATAGCAAAGTGCCGGTATCAACATCTGTTATAGCATGCCCGAGCGCACCCATATATTGAGTTTCCGGGTCTATAAATGTTAACGTTCCGACCCCAGCAGTACTATCTCTAACCCAGAGGCCAAGTCTATATTTTGAATCTCTTTCGTCTGCCACTGGACGAATACGGGCAATAAGAACACGATTATCTCTTTTATATTCCAATTCAACTTCCTTGCCCTTTACCTTGTTTACCAAATGGGATAAATGCGTCGCATCTTTTACAGCTACACCGTTAACCTTTGTTATAATGTCACCAGGCAGTAAACCGGCATCTATAGCTGGGAAGTGAGTAATTCCATGTTTATCTGTTACATCCGAAGTGCCTACAATTAATGCACCATCGGTATAGAGCGAAACACCGATTGAATTTCCTCCCGGTATTAACCTTTTAGGCGATGTTACATGTATGGTTAATTGCTTAATAGGAAAGAAACCAAATAGCATTAATTCTAAGTTTACATTCCCTTGCGTAATAGGCTCTATATATAAAGGTTCATTAATATTATATGTTTTCTTATTTATCAAGGAATCCCCATTAAATTTTAAAACGTTCACTTCATTTTGTTCATTTCGGATTTTTGCTCGTATGGGCAAATCGAATTCTAATATTTGGGTATCTCCTTCGAACAATTGCAATTCAGCAGGAAATCGGACAATCTCCTGCACCATTGACGAATAATTAAATACTAGTAGTAATGCTGTTAGTAAAACCCCAATTATTTTCTTTTTCCTTTTCTTTATCATCTTTCACGCTCCTGCATCCTCGTTTTCTGTTTGAAAAAAAATAGATTATAACTAATTTTAAGGTAACCTTACAGTCGTGATTTATACTGGGAATATGTGAAAGAGTGATATCGAAGTTTAGATAGAACTTCATTTGTGGTTTTCTTTAATAAGTAAAGCAGATTTAATTAATTCGTCTGCATGTTCCAGACTCAATGGAGTTAACAATGTACCTCCAATAAGTCTGGCAATTTCTTTTTTTCGTTCATTATAGTTTAATTTGTTTACTACAGTTCGAGTTCGTCCATCTGCTTCCAATTTCTCTATGGCAAAATGTTTATCTGCCATTGCTGCTATCTGTGGGAGATGAGTCACACATATAACTTGACGATTTCTGGAAATAAAACAAATTTTTTCGGCTACTTTTTGTGCTGTTCTGCCGCTTATACCTACATCAATTTCATCAAATATCATAGTTGGAATTTCATCCAAATCACCTAAAATTGTTTTAAATGCAAGCATCAGCCTAGACATTTCTCCTCCAGAAACAATTTTTTCTAAAGGTTTTAAAGGTTCACCTGCATTAGTAGAAATTAAAAAATTAACTGTATCAAAACCGTTCCTTGTTATTCCTTTAATATCGGTAGAATCTTCATTAGCAAATTCGGGAGATGTTATTGACACTACAAAATTAGCACGATTCATGTTAAGATCTGCCAACTCGTTTGCTAACCTCTGTTCAAGCAGAAGTGCGCACTTTTTTCTCATTTCTGAAAGTTTACTACATCGTTCAATTACTAATTTATATAGTTTATTGTAAGTTGTTATTAGTTCATCTAGTCGTTCCTGACTGTTCTCTAAAACATTTAGTTCTTTTTCTAAACTTTCTTTTAAATTTAATATCTCTTCAATAGTGTTCCCATATTTACGTTTCAATGAAAAGATTTGTTCCAATCTGTTTTCTAATTCTGCTAATCGACCTGGATCAAAATCAAAATTATCTCTATAAGATCTCAATTCATGGGATAAATCCTCTAAAGTATATAGAATGCTTCTAAGACCCTCCAGAATAGAATCTAATGAATCATCAATTCCTTCAATTTCTTCAAGTTGGCTGATGATTTTGGATAGCTTATCAATTATTGAAACACTATTTGCATCGCCTGAATAAAGCTCATAATAACTTGATGCTACTGCATTAGCAATTTTTTCAGCATTAATCAAGATGGCTCTTTCTCTTCTAATTTCCTCTTCCTCGCCAGGTTGAAGAGAGGCATTGTAAATCTCCTCGATCTGATAGCGTAAAATATCCTTACGACGCTCGCCATCCTTATTCCAGTTTTGGAGTTTTATAATTTCTTTATTAACGGTTTGAAGGGCAGACCAAACGTCTTGAACTTTTGATTTTTGCTTTTCAAGTTCGATGCCGCCTAATTTATCTAATAATTCAATGTGTGAGTCTGGATTTAATAAAGATTGATGTTGATGTTGACCATGAATATCAACCAGATGACTGCTAATTTCCCTTAGCATGGACAAAGTGACAGTGCGACCATTTACCTTACAAAGATTACGGCCTTGTAATGTTATTTCACGCATTATAAGGAGACTTCCATCCTCTTCTAATGGTATCCCCATATCTGCTAGTATTTCTTTAATTTTATTGCTAGTATCGTCTAATGAGAAAAGCATTTCTACACGGGCAAAATCTTTGCCTGTTTGTATTAGTTCTCGATCTGCTCTTTCTCCAAGGGCTAAATTTACAGAATCAATTATTATGGATTTGCCTGCGCCTGTCTCACCGGTTAATACATTAAACCCTTCCCCAAATTCGATTATCAGTTCGTCAATTAAAGCGATATTTTTTATGGATATTTCTAGTATCATCTAATACCCCCAAGCATAAAGCTTATTGACGCATCATTTTTGAAAAACGCCGTAATACATCTTCTATTAAAGAATCATCACGTACTACCACCAGAATTGTATCATCTCCAGCGATACATCCTATAACTTCAGGCCAATTCATAGCATCAATGGCTGAAGCTGCGCCTTGTGCACCTGCGACAATGGTTTTTATTACAATTAGGTTTTTAGCGTGCTCTATAGAGATTACAGATTCTGAAAATACTCGAAACAAACGTTCAGAGATATCAGAATCCTGACGTTCAATAGTAGCATATTTGGAACCCCCGGTTTTACTCATTACTTTTACCAGTCTTAATTCTTTAATGTCCCTGGAAACTGTTGCCTGAGTAACATCCATTCCTCTGTTACGTAGTTCCTTTACCAATTCTTCCTGAGTCTCAATATCTTTTTCTTCTATTATCTTCAGAATCATGGCTTGTCTATTGTATTTCATTCTAATCTCCCCATTCTATTTACACTACGTGGAAAAATATTACTCCTTTCGTGATGATAATTTGCTTCGTAATAAATGATAAAAGCTATACCCAAAAATACGTATTAATTGTGTCTCAAATTTTGATTTAAATACTATGATTCGATCTCCAGTTTGTAAGGGTACTGCTTCTTGTCCATCTACTGTAACTATTACATTTCTACTCTTATTTGTACCTTCAACCTCAATTATGGAAGAGGCGTCAGCCACAATAGGCCTGGATGTTAAGGTATGTGGACATACAGGGGTTACCAACATACATTCCATTCCCGGATAGATAATAGGACCTCCGGCTGACAAAGAATAAGCCGTTGAACCTGTAGGAGTAGAAATAAGCAATCCATCTGCTGCATAATAATTTACAAATTCTCCATCGATCCAAAGATTTAAGTGTATCATACGACTATAAGACCCTTTATAAATATTAACATCATTTAAAGCCAAAGACTTATTTACAATTTTTCCTTCTCTTTTTAATTGTACTTCTAACATCATTCTTCTGTCAATGTCAAAGGATTTTGATGATAAGGCATCCAGAATGGAAGATAAATTAGTCATTTCTGCTTCAGCCAAAAAACCAAGATGTCCTATATTAATACCTAGAATCGGTTTTTGAAATTCAGCTGCTTTACGAGAAGATTGCAGGATTGTTCCATCGCCACCTAATACTAAAATTAAATCTGAAAACTCGTATAGTTCACTTTCATCTACTACATCACCTATTTTAATTAGCTGATACACGGGGCTAGTAACCAATGGTTGCATATTGCGTTCAAGAACCCCAAGCACCACTCTTCTCGTATATTCACCTGTAGTATCTTTTGTTAAATTTGAGACTATTCCAACTCTTATCATGTTTACACCTACTTATCTTTGAAAAATTTATGAGCTTCATAAACAATATCTTTAATTGCAGGGATGCATTTAGATTCATTAACATATTCACCTTTTTCAATATGCATTAAAAACTCTATGTTGCCTTCCGGTCCAGTAATAGGTGAAAAATCTAAACCCCTAAACTCTAAGCATAATGTTTTAATGAATTCAGTTAATGATTCTAAAACTTCAATGTGCAAGTTGGCATCCCGAACAACTCCTTTTTTTCCCACCTTCCCTTTTCCTACTTCAAACTGAGGCTTAACAAGAGCAATTATAGTACTTTTTTCATTTAGAAGATCGATAACAACAGGCAATACAAGTGTTAGAGATATAAAAGACACATCAATAACTGCACCTTCCGGGATATCTTTCAAATCACTTTTTTTTAAGTAACGAATGTTGGTTTTCTCCATTGCAACAACTCTGGGATCTTGCCTTAATTTCCATGCTAATTGTCCATATCCTACATCTATTGCATATACTTTTCTTGCACCATTACATAATAGGCAATGAGTAAACCCTCCCGTAGATGCTCCAACATCCATCCAAATGCGATCTTTAACAGTTACTGAAAAACGATTTAATGCTTTTTCCAGTTTCAGGCCACCTCTACTGACATAGGGGTTTTCATTTCCTCTTATAATTAAGCAACTATCCAAAGGAATTCTGATGCCTGGTTTATCAATTCGTTGTTGATCTGCAAAGATCAAACCTGCCATAATTAAACGTTTTGCTTTCTCACGGCTATCTGCAAGACCACGTTCAACCAACAGTACATCAACTCTTTCTTTTTTCTGGTGTTGCATATAATACCCCCTTATCAGTATGGTTGAGTATTTTTTCTGCTAATGAAACTGTATCTAAATTTAGTGATGCTTTAAGTTCCTGAATAGTACCATGTTCTATAAATTTATCTGAAATACCTATATTTATGACTTTTATACTTTCATGCAGCCCAATGATATATTCATTAACTGCACTGCCAAATCCACCCTGTATCACATTATCTTCCATTGTCACTAGAAGAGAAAAATTGTTGTATGCTAAATTATCCAGAAGGATTCTATCCAATGGTTTAATTATCCGCGCATTGACGACAGTTGGATAGATTCCATAATTATTTAAGAAATTTGCTGTGTCCAGTGCGTTTTCAACCATAGAACCTGTTGCTAAGATAGCGACTTCTCGGCCATCTTGTAGAACTTCCCAATCAAAATTGTGAATTGGTCCTGAAGGTAGGTCAGCAAGCTTTTTGCTGGTTTCTTTAGGATATCTGATTGCTACAGGACAATTTGCTTTTAAGGCAAAGTCAAGCATGTTTTTCAGCTCTTCAGTATTTTTAGGTGTCATTATTATTAAGTTGGGAATATGTCTAAGGAAGCTAATGTCAAATACCCCATGATGAGTATCTCCATCTTCCCCTACTAATCCCGCACGATCTATAGCAAAAATTATAGGCAGGTTTTGCCTGCATACATCGTGAAGTATTTGATCGTACGCCCTTTGTAGGAATGTGGAATATACGGCAACAACAGGTTTTAAGCCATTTGCGGCCATACCAGCAGCAAATGTTACTGCATGTTGTTCGGCAATACCTACATCAAAAAAACGATGGGGATAGGCTTTCTGAAAATGAACCAATCCGGTTCCTTGCGGCATGGCAGCGGTAATCGCTGTTAATTCAGGAAACTGGCGCGCTAGATGTACCAAATACAGTCCTAAAGTATCAGAAAATGTAATTAGACCGTTGCTGTGCAAATCCTTTCTTTTCCCTTTTTTTAAATCAAATGGAGATACACCATGATACTGCACTGGGTTAGTTTCTGAGTAATAATATCCCTTTCCTTTTTGGGTAACTACATGAATTAAGGTAGGACCTTGTATTTGCTTTACTTGGTTCAAATAGCGAACTAGCATCGGTAAATCATGACCATCTACAGGACCCATATAGGTATAACCAAGTTCCTCAAATAGAACACCCGACACAAATAAGTATTTAAAACTGTTTTTTAATTTTTCGATTTTTTCAGCAAGCCAGTTACCACACCACGGGAAACTATGAAGCAATTTAGATACTATTTTTTTTACTTTTTTGTAACGAGGATTGGAACGAATTTTTGAGAGATAAGATGACATTGCTCCTACATTAGGAGCAATAGACATTTCATTATCGTTTAAAATAATAATAAGGTTGCTTTCCAGTCTTCCTGCATCATTTAACGCTTCTAAAGCCATTCCCCCGGTTAAGGCTCCATCACCGATTACAGCTATAACATTATATTTTTCTTTTTTTAAATCTCTCGCCTTAGCCATTCCTAATGCAGCTGACAATGAGGTGCTGCTATGTCCTGTTTCGAAAACGTCGTGAATACTCTCGCTTCGCTTTGGAAAACCACTAAGTCCGCCAAACCTGCGAAGAGTAGAAAAGAGTTCCTTGCGTGAAGTTAAAATTTTGTGCACATAACTTTGGTGGCCTACATCCCAAATTATTTTATCAATTGGACTATCAAAAACATAATGTATAGCAAGCGTCAATTCTACTACACCGAGATTAGATGCCAGATGACCTCCCGTTTCAGCAACATTTTCCAATATAAACTGTCGTATTTCTTGAGCTAAAAATTCCATTTCTTTAATTGATAATTTTTTTAAATCATGTGGTTCTTTTATTTTTTCTAGTAATTTCATCTATTTACCTCTCTTTAATTCGCATTTACTTAGATTCTAAAAATCAATTAGTAATGCAAACTAAAATATAACATACATATTAGCAACCTTCAAGAAATTCAGAAAACATTAAATTGACCAAAGCCAAAGTACTTTAGTTTGTTGCTTAATTTAATATAATAGATACTAATATGCCTAGGGCAGCTCCTGCAATAACTTCTACCGGTGTATGTCCTAATAATTCTTTTAGTTTTTCTTCTGGTATATCCCTATGTGCTTGAAATTCCTCTAAAATATCATTTAAGACCTCTGCCTGCTTTCCTGCAGCTCTGCGAACTCCTGCAGCATCATACATAACAATCAGAGCAACGGCTACGGACAAAGCAAATACTACAGAGCGAAATCCTTCCTGCATACCAATGGATGTAGACATACTAACAACTAATGCCGAATGTGAGCTCGGCATTCCTCCAGAACCGACAAAGCGGGTTAAATCCAACTTTTTTCCTAATATAATAGTTAAAATAACTTTTATACATTGGGCAACAAACCATGCAAGTATACTGATCCAGAGAACTTTGTTATATGATAATTCTTTAATGAATAACAAAGTCGACCACCTCAATGTTTCCTATTTAGTATGTTTAGTGCCAAAACTTTTAAGAACTCTGCTTTTACTCCAAACACATCTATATAAGAGACAGCTTGGTATATATATTTTCTAGCCAGGTTTTTAGAACGTTCTAAACCATATCTTGCCGGATAAGTCTGTTTGCCTAACTTTTCATCCTTTCCGGTGTTTTTACCTAATTGAGCAATATCACCAGTAATATCTAGTATATCGTCAGTAATCTGAAAAGCAAGTCCTAAAGCTTTACCATACCCTGTAACAGCATTGAATAGCTCAGGTGAATCATGGCCAAGTAAAGCTCCTGCCTGAAGTGAAGCTGTTATTAGTGCTTCTGTTTTATGGGTGTGGATATAATGAAGAGTATCTTCGCATAAAGGTTTACCTTGGTTTTCTATATCAGCACTTTGTCCACTTATCATGCCAGATATCCCTGCAGAACGGGCAATGATTAACAAAGCCTTCACATATCTGAAAAGCAGCTCTGATTCTTTAGGTATATGTTCCAGCATTACTTCATAAGCCAGATTCAGTAAACCATCTCCAGCCAAGATTGCCATAGCCTCACCAAACACTTTGTGATTGGTGGGAATTCCACGACGATAGTCATCGTTGTCCATGGCAGGTAAATCATCATGAATTAATGAATAAGTATGAATCATTTCAAGAGCACAGGCCATAGCCAAAACTGCATTATCTCTTATTCGTATATTATTATTAGTGTTGTTTTGACAAGCCAGTTCATAAGCAGATAGAAAAAGTACTGGGCGCAATCTTTTTCCGCCTGAATGCAAGCTGTATTCTATAGCTTTTAACAAAGTTGGATGGCCTGAACGATTTTTAATAAGTGTAGTTAGCCCGCTTTGAAGATAATCTACTTTAGTTTGATAAACAGCATTAAAATCCATACACTATTTCAGCTCCTCTTCTTCAAGATCAAGCTCTATTTCTTCTATGTCTCCTGTTTGACTTCGTGTCAAGAGCTGGACTATACCACGTGCCTCGGTTAATTTTTGATTACAAAAGCTAGTTAATTCCACACCTTTTTTGAATAGAGTTAAAGATTCTTCTAATGTAACATTACCTTTTTCCAAGGTATCTACAATTGTTTCCAATTCCTTAACTGCGTCCTCATAGGTAATATTTTGAATCTTATCAAATGATTTTATTTCCATGTGTTATGCTCCTTTTACTTCATTTTTGTTATAAATGAATGAGATCCGGAATATCGCTGGTATATTGGAAATTGTCAAACAACTATTACTTCCTGGAAATGAGCGTTCATTTTATGTTACCTTTTTTCATATTATTTCACACTTTTTAGTCTCAATATGTAGTCCTTTCCCTTATTTAGTCTACCAGATGTCTTTCAGGTCTCATTTCCTAAATACTTAGTAAATAGAGTCAATTTTTTTCATCGTCTGATAAGTTATTTCATTTACTGTGCAGCTAACTTGCCCATCTTGTAACTTTAAGATAATATTTTGTGCAGGTGAAAGTTCATTAACAGAACTTATCGGTGTTTCTTGGCCGTATGGAGTAGCAATCACATAACCTCTGGAAAGCACCTTTAATGGGCTAAGAGCTTGCAATGATGCTGCTAACCTTGCTAGTTGCTCTTTTTTTTCCTTCATACCATACATAATAGCATTATTTAATTTTTGAAACAGTTGATCTAAATATTGATTATGTTGTGCTACAAACAAGTATGGTGTTTTAAACACATAGCTATCTTGTAGTAAACTGAGCTCATAATTCTTTTTCTGTAAATAGTTATTGATTCCATCTATCAAATTTTTTCTAAGGATATTTATATTAGATTGTAAAACATCAGCTTCAGGGACAGCTAGTTCCGCTGCATTAGATGGTGTAGCCGCTCTGATATCAGCTACAAAATCTGCAATAGTATAGTCTGTTTCATGCCCTACTGCAGTGACAACTGGTAATCTGGAGTTAAATATTGCTCTGGCTACCACTTCTTCGTTAAAAGCCCATAGTTCTTCTATGGAACCGCCGCCTCGTCCTGTAATAATCAAGTCAATGTCTTTTCTGGTATTGGCATAATCTATTGCTTTTGCAATTTGATTAGCAGCGTCATTACCCTGTACCGCAACTGGAATAATCAATATATCTACATAGGGATTACGCTGACGAACAACTCGGATTATATCTTTTATTGCTGCTCCAGTTGGAGAAGTGATAACAGCTACCTTTTTTGGCAATGTAGGTAAAGGCTTTTTATGCGTATCATCAAAAAGGCCTTCCTCTCGCAACTTTTTTTTCAACCTCTCAAAAGCGAGATGAAGGTCTCCTAATCCATCCATTGTCATTTCTTCCACATATAGCTGATATTGTCCTTCCCGCTTGTAAATGGAAACAGTACCGCTAATCACTACTTTCATTCCGTTTTGAGGATAAAAGCGAATACCTGAACTTCTTTGTTTAAATAAAACGCATTGTATTTTATCCTGTTCATCCTTTAATGAGAAGTACATATGTCCTGATGAATGATGCTTAAAATTAGAAATTTCTCCACGAACTTTTACCATTTGCAACAATGGATCTCTGGCCAGCAAAACCCGGACGTAATCATTTAGTTGATGGACAGAAAGTATGACGTTATTCATATAGCACCTTTTGCTGCAATTAATGTATTCTCTAATAACATAGTTATCGTCATAGGCCCTACTCCGCCTGGAACAGGGGTTATATAACCGGCTTTTTCCTTAACATCGTCAAAATCTACATCACCGACCAAGGCGCCATTTACGCTTGTTATGCCAACGTCAATAACTATAGCTCCTTCTTTTACATAATTTCTATCAATAAATCGTGGTTTACCAATAGCTACAACTAAAATATCAGCTGTACTTGCCAGCTTTGCAAGATTTTCTGTTCTGGAATGGGCAATCGTGACAGTTGCATTCTTTTGTAGAAGCATTATAGCCACAGGTTTGCCTACAATATTACTTCGTCCAATCACTACTGCGTTTTTTCCTTCAATATTTTGTTTTGTCTCCTCTATTAAGCGTATAATTCCTTTTGGTGTGCATGGTTCTAAAATAGCTTGTCCATTCATTAACATACCAGAATGCATGGGATGGAATCCGTCGACATCCTTAGAAAGGTCTATAGCGTTAATGATGCGTTTTTCATCTATATGATTTGGCAATGGTAATTGTACTAATATACCGTGTATCGTATTATCTTGATTTAATCTATAAATGATTTCTAGGAGTTCCTGCTCTGAAGTATTTTCTTCCAATTTTACCACTGTAGACTTAATACCTACTTCTTTGCAAGCTTTTTGCTTATTTCGTGCATATACTTTAGAAGCCGGATCTTCTCCGACAAGGACAACAGACAGGTTAGGTATCAGTCCATTCATTTTGCATTCATCAACTTTTCTTTTGATGGACTCTCTTATTCTCTTTGAAATGGCTTTCCCATCTATAATGATTGACATGGTATTTCTTTCCTTTCCAACATGTATATGTATCTGAATACTTTATAAAAACACGTTTATACTTGTATTTTTAATAAGTTTCATTGTTTTCGTTATTCATTTTTTTAGACTGCGGTAGAAATTCCCTAATATTCCATTAATAAAAGAACCAGTTTTTTCTCCACTGTATTTTTTAGCTAATTCTACTGCTTCATTAATAGAAACATTAACAGGAATATCGTCTCGGTATAATATTTCATATACTGCAAGTCGTAAAATTGATAAATCAACCTTGGCAATACGATCAAATTTCCATCCGATACTATTAGATTCAATTATGCTGTCAATTTCTTTCATGTTTCGATTATATCCGGATATTATATCTTTAATATATAATATATCATTATCATCTAAATCCCATTCTGCAACCATATTCTTTAACGCATTTAGATCAGATTCGTTATTAAAATTACTTTGATATAGCAAACACATCGCAGCTTCTCTTGCTGACTTTCTTGCCATGTTATCCTCCTAGGGTTATTCTTATTTTTTTATTGTTGTTCCATTTTATCTCGAATTCCACTTGGCAATATCTTGTTCAAAAAGGAATAAAAACTCTCATTATTATCATGAAAGCTTCCTAGCCAGTATCCAAGCAATATACACAGAAGTAGTAGCAAGACCCGCCAAAAGCCTATCAGTAGAATGAATACACCAAAAATCAATCCGCAAAGAATGCCGATGGTTTTTCCTTTATGGTTTTCGAAAAAGGCCAATAGAAACTCTTTCATTTATCTTCCTCCTATTCAACCCGAACCGGCTTATTTACTTTTAGATTTTCGATGTAAACTTGTACTTCATTAACTTTTACACCAGAAATAGACTCTACATACTCCTTTACCTTATTCTGGATATTACGTGCAAGTTCCGGAATAGCGACATCAGGCAAGACAATGATTCTCAGTTGAATTCGAGTTCCTGCCGGGTCAGGAATTACTAAGCTTTTGACTTCACAAACTTCTTGGAATGTATTTACAGTTTTTTGAGCAAGAGTATCCAAAGTAGTAACTGAAATACCAATAGAGCCTAATTCAGTAGAAGATAAAACAGCACTGATAGGTTTTTTTCGTTGCCAGCTTGCGATAAAAAGGCGGAGGCTTATTAATAATAGCATAATAGATAGTAGAATTGAAATTACCATAGATTCGCCATTTTGCATGTTAAATATGAACTTATCAATCAATATATTTGGTATTATTTTCAGAGTAAACATCAATAAACCTATTGCCAATAGCATTAAGAATAATGTTATTATTGATAGCAGGATACGATCCGCGAGTCTCATCTTCATCAGTATCTTCCTTTCAAAAAAGTATGTATTTTAGTCTAAATACCAGCAACCCTCTGAATAATCAGAGGGTTTTATATTTATTTAACCTTTGGTTCCGGTTCCTCAACTTTTATCTCTTTTTCAAAATTTACACCTTGGATATGTATGTTGACTTCTATTACATTTAAGCCAGTCATATTCTCAACAGCCTTTTTTACATTTTCCTGTACATTCCAAGCTAATTCTGGAATTCTGATGCCATAATCTACTATTATAAAGAGATCGATCGCAGCTTCTTTTTCTCCAACTTCAACTTTAACACCTTTTGCCAAGTTTTTTCTTCCCAATTTTTCCACAATTCCGCCTGCGATACCACCGCTCATTGCTGCTACTCCCTCAATCTCCATCGCTGCCAAACCTGCTATAATTGCTACTACTTCATCTGCAAAGGTAACTTTACCATAATCCTCTGAAGATTGTTGTGTCAAAATTTCCACCTCCTATATCGATTTGTGTTTTAATTATATCAAAAAAATACTATCGTTACAAATAGTTTCCGCCATATAAACCTAAATCTTGGGTATGATCTTTATATTATTGGTTTCTATCCCGGATTCGCGTTTTACTATATCAAGTATAATTGCTATTTCTTCTGGGACGAGCTCTGGTTTGTCTACTATTACATTTACATTCTCCCGGTGTATAATGACAATGGCGTCAGGAAAGCCTTTTGCTTTAATTAGATTTTCAATTACTAGTTCTGATTCCATATTAGAAGTAATCTCTAATAATTGAGATTGTGCTTCCTTTACCATTTCTTCATCGGAGTTTGGGTTCTCTACTATGGATTTTATATAAGCCACTTCTTTACTGCGTTCTTGTTCTCTTTCAAAGCGATAATCACGGAAAAAGGCCGAGGAAGTAGTTATTGCAGTATCATCATGATTATTCTTACTGTCCTCATCCGAATACGAGCTTTTATCATCGTCCAGATTTGATACTTTTATCTTGCTGCTTTCATTGTTTGATTCTGCTGCTGGCGTCATGTTTTTAGTTAAATTCACGGGGACAAGATTATGATTGTAAATAAAATTTAAATAACCTGCTGCAATCAGTAGAATAACTAGTAAACCCAATACTATATTCTTTTTACGAATAACAAACATTTTTTTCATCATTTTATTCTCCCTCTTTCATTATAAATATTTCTACTTGGCTAGACTTAATGCCAAGCAAAGTTTGTACTGCCTTTTGCAATTCCATTCGAACTTTTATATCTTCGGCTCCTTCGGCCACGATAATAACGCCCAATACTTCAGGCTGAATTTCTTTGGTTATCAAAGGTTGGTTTCCCTCTGATGTAGTCAAGCTGACAGGTTGAGTATTAATCTCACTTTGTACAACTTTGCGAATACCACCATTGCTATCGTGCTCTTCAGTTTCAATATTGGATTCTACAATATTCATGGCAGGTACTAATTCTGTTCCTGCACGGTAAGTTATCATGACTTCTACTTTTCCTGCGCCTTTTATTGACGAAAGCACTTCTTTTAGGCGATATTCGGGATTCACTTTATCATCATTTAGTGTATCAAACGATGAATCAGTGTTATTATTTGCCACACTGCTTGTTTCCTGAATTTTCTGTTTGGGATGAAACCAATTGCCGAACAAACCTACTATTATTGCTATGGCTAAAATAAAGATAAAATACTCTATGTTATTGATTTTTTTCAGCTTGTCAAAAAATTTTTTGAAAGCAATATCTTTTTTCAATGCTCTTTTCCTCCTTCTTCTATGATCTTAAGTTTTCCAATATTTGTCTTTAAATAATAACTAGCATTTATCTTTCATTTGTTTAGATTAGCGCCCATTTACAGTAACTATGTCAGTATCAATTTCGTACAAATTAGATACCAACTGTTTAATTTCCATTACTTCATCTTCACTCAATGTTTTATTACTATTTGGATGCTTGTTATATGAATTGTTTCTTGTATCAATGACTATTGGATTAATAAGAGTTTTTTCATCCTTAACATAACAATTTATATCTATTTTATAAATATTAGAGAAATCTATCTTTCCGTTCTTTTTACTAAACATAATAGTAATTTTCGGGCTGATTATGCCTTTTCTTTGCTCTAATTCTAATGCTAATTTTTTCTCTAACTTTTCACGTAACAATCTTTCCAACTCTTTTTCTTTGTTTACTTTTCCCTGTAATTCATGTATCGAAAGGACTTGCTTCTGATGATTCGCAGTGTTTTTAATAACCCGAATATCAAGATTCGGTATTTCTCTTACTAATAACAGTAAAGGTTGTAAAATTAGAATCAGAATTAACAACCCAAATATAAAACCAGTATATTTACGAAAGTTTCCATCAGGCAGAACCATATCTACTAAAGCAGCTAGTATTGCGATTACTGCAAGATTAGATATCCAGTGACTGACAAGTTCTTTCATTATAAATTCACCTCATAATTAAACTTGTATTTCCTGTACCTATTATTAGTGTTATAGTTAAGAAGAACATTAATGCAATCCCAATAACTGTAATACTTATGACGATAAGTACGTTTGCTATTCCGTTTAGAGCCTTCGTTATTCTTTCATCCGTTATTGGTTCCAGCAAGGCACCTGCAAATTTGTATAGGAAGAGAAGAGAAATAATCTTTATTGCCGGTGCTAGGCAAAGTAGAGTAATGGTAATTAACCCGGCTGCACCAACAGCGTTTTTTATCAATAAAGAACAACCAATTATTACATCTAAAGATTGAGAGAAAACTTTTCCAATAATAGGTACGAAAGTATCAACTGCAAATTTAGCAGCTCTAATAGAAACACCATCAAATACTGAAGTAATAGCTCCTTGTATAGTCAATACTCCTATAAATATAGTAAAAACCAATGTAAGGATCCATGCACACAAATTATTTAATAATTTACCTAATTTATGTATTTGTATTCGCTTACTAATATGATTCACCAGAGTAACAACAGCAGATAAAGCAGTAAGAGGGAATACAATATTAGCAAGCACTGAACCTACAGTACTTATTAATACAGCAATTGCTGGTTGCATTACAGAAACACTGCTAAGATGTCCTACTGAGGTAAGAAGTCCCATTAGAACTGGAAAAAGAAATAGCATAAAATCGAACATTCTTTCTATACCCGTTCTGCTAACAGATAATATCGATAAGAAGCTTTGAATAACAAGGAACATAATTATGAAATAACAAACATAATACCCTGTATCGCCAACAGACTGACTTTCAAAGGAATCATTCATGTTTTTAAATATTCCACATAATACTGCTATAACTATAATTTTTGCCATTAAAGAAATATTAAAACTAAACTCTTTAAAAAATACACGAATTATATAATTAAAGAAGTCTTGCCAGGAGAAAGAAAAGTTGCCTTTCACTAAATCTCTTAATAGATCATCAATTGATATTGCATCTATTATTACTGTATAATCTCCTTCCACATATTTTAGATAATGTTCCCACTCTGCTGTATTCATTTCATTTATCTGCTTCGTTAACAAATTATCAATATCTTCCAACCAACTTTCGTCTTTATCCGGAGCTGCATATGCTCTATTGGTAATAAATAGAGTAAAAATTACTAGTATTAGTAGAAATAATACATTCTTTTTCATAAGTGAATCTCCTATGGGATTATTTTTAGCACCGCTTCCATTAAAGCTGTCAAAACAGGCAGAGCCAATACCATTATCAATATTTTGCCTCCAAGCTCTATTTTAGAAGCAATGGTTCCTTCGCCGGTATCTTTGCAAATTTGCGAGCCGAATTCTGTTATATATGCAATTCCTGTTACTTTAAATACAGTTGTCAAATATATTGAGTCTATATTAACCTTCTGGGTCATTTTTTCTATAAAGTCAGCAATTGTTTTAATGTTTCCAAGAACAAAAAGAAATAATAAAATCCCAGTTGTCAGAGTAATCATAATAGCTAATTCTGGTCTTTCTTGCTTTACTATCAAAGCAAGCAATGCTGCAAGCAAACCTATTATTGTTATCTGCATAATATCCATATCTGTAACAGCACCTCCATAGTCAATATATTAATAGTCTTCTTGCTGTTTTATTTGGATTAATATAATCGAAAAATTGATTTAACGCTTTGAAACAACTGACTAATTAAATTTATTACCATGAGTAAGACTATTACCAACCCAGTTAAAGTGGTCATCATCGCTAATTCTTCCCTGCCTGCCTTCAAAAGAACTTGATTGACTACAGCAACTAATATACCTACAGCTGCAATTTTAAAAATAATTTCTACATTCATATGAAGTTCCTCCATTTATAGCAGAATTATAGCCAAAGCAATTCCACCAAGCAGTCCCAGACTACGATACATTTTATCGTATTTTTCTCTGGCTGCCCTGGCTTTTACTTCCTCATCATGTAGTTGGGCTAGAGTCAATCGTATAAACCTTATTTGTCCCTCTCTGTCACTGTTTCCTAGTTGATCACCGAAACGACGTAAAATTTTAGAATCCTCCTGCCTTAGACTCCATTCAGGTTTCATAAGGTCAAGAGAGGTGTTCCAGACTTCTGATAATGTGCTGCTCTTTTCTGTTAAGGATTGTCCCGCTATATAAAATAGTTTTCCTGCTGTTCCTCCAATTGAGTTACCAATCCTTATCATAGCTTCTGGGAGACGGGAAGCATAATGTTCAATCTCTGTTTCCAACCGAGAAAGTGCAACCTGTAAAGCACTTAATTCATTAACACGGTTAACATATTTATTTGCTAATTCTCTTCCTAATAAGGTTGATGCTATAACAATAACAAAACTATTAAGTATCTTGACAAACATAGTAGTCTATTCCTTTCATCTTATTGGATGAGCCAACAGAGGCTGGTGATTTTTACCTTCATATACTTGTTCTAGAGTACCTATTCCACGTGAGTTGCTAAGAACAGCAATTCGATCAAATACATGGCTATTTAATAATCGTAAAAGAAAAGGCCTTCTTTTTGCATCTTGCAAGTCAGATGCATGTGCAGACGTGATGACCTTAATACCTGCATTTAATGATTCCAGAATAGCATCCACATCTTCCATTCTTCCTATTTCATCAGTTATAATTACATTAGGAGACATGGAACGTATCATCATCATAATACCAGCTGCTTTAGGACAACTATCTAATACATCAGTGCGTACTCCTACATTTCTTTGAGGCAATCCCTGCCAACAACCGGCAATTTCTGAACGTTCGTCTACAATTCCCACCTTAACACCAGTGAATCCAGGAAATCCGTCGCTGATTTTCCTGGCTATATCACGCAAAATAGTAGTTTTCCCCATTTGAGGAGGAGACAGAATTAGTGTATGACATAGCTTTTTATCAGATATCAAATAAGGTATGATTTTATCCGCAGCTCCAATTATTTCTTTAGAGATACGGATATTGAAAGAACGAATATGTTTCATAGTTCTTATTGATCCCTTATCTAATACTATTTTGCCTGCTATTCCTACCCGATGTCCTCCCTGCAATGTAAGGTACCCATTTCTTAATTCTTCTTCAAAGGCATATATGGAATAGTCCGATATTAGCTGAAGTATATTTCTGGTATCATTTTTCGTTATAATATAAGCTTGTTCCATATGAGAGTTTATAGAACCATCTTTGCAGACAAAATAATCTTTTCCCTGGCTATATATCATTAAGGGACGATTTTCTCGTATTCGTATTTCCTCTAGATCGCGACGGACTGATAAAGGTATTCTCTTTATTATTTCTTGTATGTTTTGTGGCAGTGACTCCAGAATAGGTTGCTGCCATGATATATTCGGTTCTTTTTTTATGTCTCTAGCTAACATTATAACTTTCCTCCTTTGCTTATTTATATTTATGAAAGGCTTATCCCAATTAGCACACTAAAATAAGAAAAAAGCAGATAATATTTCCTTAAAGGAAAAATATCTGCTTTTTATATGCGCACAGCTCGGACGCAATCTAGTGGATAAAAGTCCCTAGTTCACCCTAACGGTTTTCAGACTACAGCCTTGGCATTTGTCCATGAAGACATGAAGAGGTGTACATGATGCACTAAAAGAATGCTAATGGAATGTAGACGATGGAT
>ERZ773359.2655-NODE-2655-length-22135-cov-578.634420_pt1 | contig 22135 bp, 20 predicted proteins | sample MGYA00374955_ERZ773359 | MGnify/ENA primary metagenome ERZ773359 (study PRJEB29098, sample SAMN04486028) | biogas fermenter metagenome | study: EMG produced TPA metagenomics assembly of the Biogas fermentation microbial communities from Germany - Plant 4 DNA1...
AAATTTTAGACTATTTTTAACATAATTTGTATTGCATAATTAAATACAGAGTGGTATAATTATACAAACATTTATTAAGTAAATAGATAAATGAGGGATATTTTATGAAAACTATGGTTATGCAACAAGTTAATACTTTATATTATTTTAGCCAAAGCTATTATTATAACTTTGGTTACTTTTGTTGCACAAAAAATTCATAGTTTTTATTAAAATGGGTCCTACATACACTTTTTGAAGACTCATTTTGAGTCTTTTTTTATTACAAAAAAGGGGGTTTTAATATGGTAATAATTATGAAGAAAGATGCTACAAAGGATGATATTAATAAGATTAAAAAGAGGGTTGAAAGTTTTGGTTGCACTGTCCATATTAGTGAAGGAAACAGTTGCTGTATTATTGGCGCCGTAGGTGATACTAGTGCTATTGATGTAGGTATATTTGAAGTAGAAGATTGCGTAGAAAAAGTAATGCGAGTTCAAAGTCCTTACAAAAGAGCTAGTAGAATGTTTAATCCATTAGATACAATTATTGATGTTAAAGGTAGAAAAATAGGTGGAAATAAACTTGCTGTTATTGCCGGTCCCTGTTCTGTAGAAAGTGAAGAACAACTGCTAACTATTGCAAAAGCTGTTAAGGAATCAGGAGCTACCTTCCTTAGAGGAGGAGCATATAAACCAAGAACCTCACCATACAGCTTCCAGGGGCTAAAGGAGGAAGGACTTAAGCTTCTTAAAAAAGCTAGCGCTATAACAGGTTTACCAGTTGTAACAGAAATTATGGCACCTAGTCAAATAGAATCTGCTTTGCCATATGTAGATGTAATTCAAATAGGTGCAAGAAATATGCAGAATTTCGATCTCCTTAAAGAAGTAGGTAAAACAGACAAGCCTGTATTATTAAAAAGAGGACTTAGCGCCACTATTGAAGAATTATTAATGTCTGCTGAATATATCATGGCAGAAGGTAATGAAAAAGTAATACTATGTGAAAGAGGAATTAGAACCTTCGAAACCTATACAAGAAACACATTAGATTTAAGTGCTGTATTAGCAATTAAGAAACTTAGTCACTTACCTGTTATTGTGGACCCAAGCCATGGTAGCGGAAAATGGTGGATGGTAGAACCATTGTCTAGGGCAGCTATAGCAGTGGGAGCCGACGGTATTGCTGTAGAAGTGCATCATGATCCTGCTAACGCCTTCAGTGATGGAGAGCAATCAATTAAACCAGAAAAATTTGCTGTATTGATGGATTCAATTAGAGATTTATCCAAGATCGTTAATAAGGAAATTCAGGAATAAGAGTATGGATTTAAGTGGCTTTAATATCACAATAGTTGGATTAGGACTTATCGGTGGCTCATTTGCTAAAGCCTTAAGAAAATTAAACCCTAAACATCTATGGGCTATCGATAAGGACCTAGCTACTCTAAAAAAAGCAGAAGAGGCTAAGGTAATTGATTTTTCTGGTTTAGAAACAACATATATGTTATCTGAAAGTAATCTAATTATTATGGCTCTTTACCCTGAAGATACAATTAAATTTATAGAAAAAAACATGGCCCACTTTAGATCCGGCTCCATAATTACTGATATTTGCGGGTTAAAGGCTAATATAATTACAAGAATTAATGAGATACTAAGAAGTGATTTAGAGTTTGTGGGAGGTCATCCGATGGCTGGCAAAGAGCTAGCTGGATTCGCAAATGCAGATGAGTCTATTTTTGAAAATGCAAATTACCTACTTACTCCTACTAATTATAATAAAAAAGAGACATTGGAGTTCATAGAAAACTTAATTGTTGCAATAGGTTGCAAAAAACCTATTTTAATTTCTGCTGAGGAACATGACAGAATTATTGCTTATACCAGTCATCTTCCCCACCTTATTGCTGTATCTTTAATTAATTGCTCTACTACTGAAAAAAACTTAAAGAGTCTAGTTGGTGGTAGTTTTAAAGATGCTACAAGAGTGGCTGCTTTAAACAGTACTCTTTGGTTAGAATTAATCAAAACTAATAAGGAAAATGTAATAGATATTATTGATTGCTTTATTGCGGATTTACTGGATCTTAAAGTTGCAATAATGAATGATGATGATAAAAAGCTTTTACAGGCATTTAAAAGTGCTAGTAATAGAAGAAAGGAGTTGGAGTAGTGCAAAGTATTCAACTAAAACTGTCACAACACAAATATAATATATACATTGAAAATGGATTGATAAATAAAACAGGGGAATTAATTAGCCAATTATTCAATTCAAAAAACATTGTAGTTATAACAGATACAAATGTTTATAACTATTATGGTGAAACTCTTAAAAATAACTTATCTAACAAGAATTTTGATGTAAACTTTATTATTCTTGAGCCAGGGGAAGAAACTAAAAACATCAACTCCTTAGTTTATATTTACAATAAATTGTTGGACTTTTCAGTAAATAGAGATAGCTTGCTTATAGCTTTAGGAGGAGGTGTGGTAGGTGATATAACTGGATTTGCTGCGGCTACATTTTTAAGAGGAGTAAAATACATTCAAATACCAACCTCTGTTATAGCGCAAGTAGATAGTAGTATAGGTGGGAAAGTAGCTGTAAATTTGGAGCGAGGTAAAAATTTAGTAGGTAATTTTTATCACCCTCACGCCGTAATTATTGACCCACAGGTCTTATTAAGTCTAGATGATAGATTTTTCTATGATGGAATGGCTGAAGTAATAAAGTACGGACTTATAAAGGATGAAGTTCTTTTCAATAATCTTCTTAAATATAAAAATAAAACTGAAATTTTGAATCACATTGAATACATCATTTATACTTGTTGCAATATTAAGAAAGAAATTGTAGAGAAAGATGAGAAGGATACTGGCGAAAGAATGTTACTTAATTTCGGACACACCCTAGGTCATGGAATTGAGGCATATTATGATTATAAAACTTATACTCATGGTGAAGCAGTAGCCATAGGAATGTATTCTATTAGCAAAATAGGAGAAAAATTAGGCTTAACTAATAACGGTTGTAGCGAAAAGATAAAGGAAGTTTTATTACAGTATAAACTTCCATATAAGCTTCCAGTAAATATAAATGACTTACTTAATATAATTAATAAGGATAAAAAGGTACTGGATAACGGACTAAATTTTGTTCTTATAAGCGATATAGGCGAGGGATACATTAAGAAGGTTAAATTAGCTGATGTAGCCCAATTCTTAGGAGAGGATGAAAATTAAAATGAACTATATTGAGGTAAAGAATAAATGTATCTTACAGGGAAAAGTAAATACACCTTCTTCGAAAAGTATTGGACACAGAGCTCTAATATGTGCTGCATTAGCAGATGGAAATAGTATTATAAAAAATATCAACTTATCAAAGGATATTAAAGCTACAGCAGGTGTTCTGGAATCTTTAGGTGCTACTATTAATATTGGAGAAAAGGAGATTAATGTAAAAGGAACTCATAAGGTTAAGCGTTTAGGAACTGAATTATTCTGCAATGAGAGTGGCTCAACCTTAAGATTCTTAATTCCTGTTGCTATGCTTCAAGAAGAAGCTGTAACCTTCACTGGTAGAGGAAAGCTAGTAGAAAGACCTTTAACCCCATTCTATAATATTATGGATGAACAGGGGATTTATTATAAAAATAATAATGGTATGCTTCCTCTTGAGGTAAAGGGCTTATTAAAACCAGGTAATTTTTATATTCAAGGAAATGTAAGCTCTCAGTTTATAAGTGGTTTAATGTTCGCTCTACCTCTTCTAAACGGTGATTCAAATATAATAGTGAAAGGGAAATTAGAATCTCGACCATATGTGGATTTAACCATAGATGTTTTAAAAGAATTCGGTGTAAATATTGATAATTATAATTATGAAAAGTTCTCTATAAAAGGAGGGCAAAAATATATTCCAAAAGAGTATACTGTTGAAGGTGACTACTCACAGGCTGCCTTTTTTCTCGCTGCAGGTTTGCTAAGGGGTGAAGTGCAGTGTGCTAATTTGAATAAAAATTCTCTTCAAGGAGATAAAGAATTCATAAATATAGTTAAAGCAATGGGCGGTAACATAACGGAAGATGGAAATGGGGTTAAAGCAGTAAAATCCCAATTAACAGCCACAAAAATAGATGCATCTCAAGTACCAGATTTAGTACCAATTTTATCAGTTCTAGCATCTGTGAGCCAAGGTCAAACCATTATATATAATGCATCCCGATTAAGGATTAAAGAGTGTGATAGGCTTCATGCAGTAACTACAGAATTAAATGCTTTAGGAGCAAACATTATAGAGCAAGAAGACTCACTAATTATAAATGGTGTTAAAGCTTTGAAAGGCGGTAAAGTTAAATCATGGAATGACCATCGTATAGCAATGTCAATGACTATTGCTTCATTAGTTTGTGAAAATCCTGTGATAATAGAAGATTACAAAGCAATAGAAAAATCCTATCCTCACTTTTATGAGGACTTCATATGTTTAGGTGGAAAAATATCGTTTAACTAAAAGATTTATGTTAAAGGAGAAGGAAAAATGACACAATTAACGGAATACAGAAGTGAAATAGATTTAATAGATAAGAAATTGGTTGAACTCCTAGAGAAAAGATTAGATCTTTCAAAAAAAATTGGTCTATATAAAAAAGAAAGAAATATGGAAATTTTAAATTTAGAAAGAGAACAGCAAGTTCTTGAAAGTAACTTAAAGTTTGTAAAAAATCACAACTATAAAACGTATATTAGTGAAATATTAAAAGCAATTATGGAGGAAAGCAAAAAGCTTCAATCTCAATTATAGTATAAGCGAGGTTTCTAGAATGAATTTTTTCGGTTTAATAGGTGAAAAACTAGGCCACAGTATATCACCAGAAATACATCAATTAATATTTAAATATTATGGAATCGAAGGAAGCTACAGACTTTATCCACTACCAAAAGATGAATTAAAATTTTTCATGGAAAATTGCAACTTAAAAGGCTTTAATGTAACTATTCCTTATAAAATCGATATAATGCAATACTTAAATCATATAAGTGCTGAGGCCAAGGCCATTGGTGCTGTTAATACTGTTTCCATTGAGAACGGAGATGCTAAGGGATATAATACTGATTATAACGGAATTGATACGACCTTTAAAAAGCATAATGTGTCTATAGAAGATTCTAGTGCCATAGTCCTAGGTAGCGGGGGAGCATCAGCTGCAGTTATTCAATATCTAGAAGACAGGCATTGCAAGGATATTACAATAGTTGTTAGAAATAAAAATAAAATAAGCAACCGAAAATGCACTAATCATAAGATTATTTTGTATGATGAACTAATCTCTGTAACAAAAAAGGACATATTGGTAAATTGTACTCCTGTTGGTATGCATCCCAATATGGATCAGTGTCCCGTTGATAGGGATTTTATAAAAGGTTTTAAATTTGTGTTTGATCTAATTTATAATCCTCTTGAAACTAAATTGCTGTCATATGCTAAGGAATATAATATTAAACACTCCAATGGTCTTCTTATGTTGGTAAGTCAAGCGGTATGGGCTGAATCTATTTGGAATAAGATAGAAGTTAAAGAAGAAGTTATTGATAAAATCTATAAGGAATTATGGCAAAGGGGTTTCTAATTAAAATGATATTAGATAAAACTAACATAGTGTTAATAGGTATGCCTGGTAGCGGTAAAACAACTATAGGCAGAAAATTGGCATTTAAATTAAAGCGAAAATTTATTGATACTGACCATTTGATAGAAGAAACCAGTGGTAAAAAAATCTCTGAATTGTTTCTCATAGGTGAGGATTATTTTCGAGATATAGAAAGTGATATTGTTAAGGAGGTAGCCTATAGAGATAATTTAATTATTTCTACAGGCGGAGGAGTTATTAAACGAGAAAAGAACATAAGCCATTTAAAAGAAAAGGGAGTAATATTTTTTATTAATAGGCCTCCAGAATATATAATTAAAGATATAAAAATTTCAACTAGACCATTGTTAGAAAATAAAAAGGAATCTATATGGGCTTTATATAAAGAAAGAATACACCTGTATAAAGGCTCCTGTGATGTAGAAATAATGAATATAGATAGCCTAGATAAAACCATAGATAAAATATTGATTCAATGTAAGGAGATGGGGTTAATTTGAAAATCTTAATTATCAATGGTCCCAATATTAATTTTATTGGAATAAGGGAAAAAAACATATATGGTGATAAGGATTATGAATACTTATGTTCACTAATTAAGGATGAGGCTAAAAAAAGAAATTTGTCAGTGGATATAGTACAAAGTAACAGTGAAGGCCAACTTATTGATTATATACAAGGTGCTTATAATAATTATCAAGGAATAATTATTAATCCAGGTGCTTATACACATTATAGTTATGCCATATACGATGCCTTAAAATCCGTTATGCTTCCTTGTATTGAAGTTCATATTAGCAACATACATGCTAGGGATGAATTTAGAAGTAAGTCTGTAACCGCAGCAGCTTCAGTAGGTATAATAAGTGGTTTTGGACTTAATGGGTATATATTAGCTCTAGATGCCATGATAAATCTATTAAAATAACAGGGATAGATGCCCTGTTATTTTTTATATTACATTGCTTTAATGAACATCTGAGTCCAATAGTTTTTACCAGACTTACTTGTTGCTAAACCTACACCTAGTTGATTATAAGTAGGACTTAATATATTAGCTCTATGTCCTGGAGAATTCATCCATGCCGCTACGACTTCTGCCGGAGTTTTCTGACCTGAAGCTATATTTTCACCAGCGGCAGAAAATCTTATACCAAAGGACTCCATCATGTCAAAAGGCGTTCCATATGTTGGTGAGTTATGAGAGAAATAGTTTTTATTTATCATATCCTGTGATTTGTATCTTGCCACTCTGGCTAACTGCCAATTATTAGCCACTGGTGGAAGTCCTCTCTTAGTTCTTTCTATATTTACAAGTCTTACAACTTCTGCTTCCTTAGCTTTTATATCATCAATAGTAGGTACTGTTAACTTTTGACCAGGGTAAATTAAAGAAGCGTTACTGATACTTGGATTTGAAGCTATGATTTCGCTAACGCCTATTTCATATTTTGAAGCGATTTTCCACATTGAATCTCCTTGTTTTACGGTATAAATTACTGGTTGAGCCGCAACACTAGTAGAAAAAAGTAATAAAAATAATACTGAAAGTGAAATTGCTTTATTCTTCATTATTAACACCTCCATATATATTTTAAAACTTATTAGAATTATTATGTTATAAATTAGGTGGTAATTAATCTAGGTAATTGTTGAAAGGATAATGGTTGTGTTTTATGTTAAATATCTTTGATTTTTACACATTAAGTAATATAATTTATATGTATTAAACGAAAAAGGATAATTTGGTGATAAAATATGGAAGAAAGACTACAAAAGTTCATGGCCCGTTGTGGTGTAGCCTCGCGAAGGAAGTGTGAAGAGCTTATTTTAGACGGAAAAGTAAAGGTTAATAACCAAGTTATAAGTGAACTAGGAACTAAAATAAATCCTTCTATGGATATAGTAGAAGTTGCAGGTGTGTTAATTAAACCTGAAGAAAGAAAAGTTTACATAGCATTAAACAAGCCTGTAGGTTACATAACATCCGTTAAAGATGAAAAAAACCGTAAAACTGTTTTAGATTTAATAAATGTTGAAGAACGAATATATCCTATTGGACGTTTGGATTATAATACCTCTGGCCTTTTATTATTAACAAATGATGGTGATGTATATAATAAGGTTATTCATCCCAGACAAGAAATCAATAAGGTATATATAGCTATTGTTAAAGGGCACATAAACAATAAAAAAATGGTTCTGTTTAGAGAGGGAATTGATATAGGAGGATATGTAACAGCGCCAGCAAAGATTAGAATACTTAAAAAATTCGATAATTCAACTAAAGTAGAGATTACTATTCATGAAGGTAAAAATAGACAGGTTAGAAGAATGTGTGAGAAAATAGGAAACCCAGTAATTGAGTTGAAAAGAATCAAGATAGGAGACATTGAATTAGATGGACTAGAACAAGGAAAATGGAGACATCTATCAGAAAAAGAAGTAAAATACCTAAAAAATTTATAACTAAGGTGATACAATGTTTAAATACATTAGTGATGTAAGTAATATAGCTCATAGCATAATAAAAAACCATTCCGTAAATTTTAATACTGCTTTAGATGCTACTCTCGGTAATGGATATGATACAGATTTTTTATCATCATTATTTGATACTGTTTATGCCTTTGATATTCAAGAGCAGTGTATAATAAACTACAAAATTAAATCTAATAACAAGATTATTTTAATAAATGATTCTCATGAGAACGTTGATAAATATGTAAAAACAGGCTTAGATTGCGCCATGTATAATTTAGGTTTTCTACCTGGTGGAAATAAGGAATTGACAACAACCTATGAATCTACCTTAAAAAGTATTGAAAAAACACTATTATTACTTAATCCACAAGGTTTACTCACTATTGCCATATATCCTGGACACCCAGCAGGAAGGCTAGAGAAAGAATATTTACTTGATTATTGCAAAAAACTACCTAAAAATAAGTATGCAGTTTTATATAGTCAGTTTATTAATAGAGAGAATACCCCCCCTGAACTTTTAATAATTGAAAAAAATGAAGGATTTTAAGATGAATCTTGCACATACTTTTAAATGATGTTAAAATGATGATAACCTTGTAATTGTTCTAAATTAGGAGTGGATTTTGATTGTTGGATAATGATAAACAGGATTTAATGAAATTAATACAAGCTAGATTTTCAAGATTAAGTAAAGGTCAAAAATTAATTGCTGAGTACATATTGAAACATTATGATAAAGCTGCTTTTTTAACAGCAGCTAAACTTGGAACAAGTGTGGGGGTTAGTGAGTCTACTGTTGTTAGATTTGCCAACGAACTAGGTTATAGTGGTTATCCAGCTCTTCAAAAAGCTCTTCAGGAGCTGATAAAAAATAGACTTACTACTGTACAAAGAATTGAGTTATCAAACGACTTCATAAGTGATGGAAACGCTCTAAAGGATGTTCTAAAATCTGATATAGAAAACTTACGGGCAACTTTAGAAAAAATAGATTATAAAATTTTTGAAGATGTAATAAAAAATATTTTTGAAGCTAAAAAAATATATATTATTGGTTTGAGAAGCTCTACGGCTCTCGCCGAGTTTCTTGGATTCTATTTAAATCTTATATTAGATAATGTAAAAGTAGTTGGCTATGGAATGAGCGATATTTTTGAGCAAATGCTTAATTTATCTAATGAGGATTTGGTTATTGGTATAGGTTTCCCTCGGTACGCCAACCGAACCATTGAGGCATTAGCTTTTGCCCAAGATAGGAAGGCAAAGGTTGTAGCTATTACTGATAGCCTATTATCACCATTAGCTAATAAAGCTGACTATACCTTAATTGCACAAAGTAATATGGCCTCCTTTGTTGATTCTTTAGTTGCTCCATTAAGTATAATTAACGCCTTAATCATAGCTGTAGGTTTAAGAGAAAAGGATAAAATATCTTCTATTTTTGCTAATTTAGAAGGCTTGTGGGAAAACTATAATGTTTATACTTATAAAAACAAAGATTAATGAAATAAGGCCTACATAGGTCTTTTTTATTAGATATATTTAGAATTCTTCATACTAACAAATATTATATACTGACTGCGATTGCTAGCGAGGTGATATATTGAAAACTACAGTGGTAATAGGCGGAGGCCCAGCAGGAATGATGGCAGCTATAGAGGCTTCAAAAACAACCAAGGTTATACTGTTAGAAGCAAATGCCAAACTAGGCAAAAAACTATTTATAACAGGTAAGGGCAGGTGTAATGTAACTAACGCTAAGGACATAGGGGAATTTTTTGATTATATACCTGGTAATCCAACTTTTCTTTACAGCGCCTTATATACTTTTACTAACGAAAATACTATGGAGTTTTTTAATAAACTAGGTGTAAAATTGAAAGTAGAACGAGGCGACAGAGTTTTTCCAGCTTCTGATAAATCCTCTGATATTATAAGCGCTTTAGAAGCAGCCCTAAAACATAATGGAGTTGACATTAGATTAAATTCAAAGGTTTCAAAAGTTCATAAGGAAGGTAGAAAAATTGATTATGTATTATTGGATACGGGTGAAAAAATAGGTGGTGATTATTTTATTCTTTGCACTGGAGGTCAATCATATCCATTAACAGGTTCCACTGGTGATGGTTATAAATTTGCAAAGACATTAGGTCATAATATAATTTCTATAAAGCCTTCTTTAGTACCTATAGTTGTAAAGGAAGAATGGATTAAAGAATTACAGGGTCTATCATTAAAAAATGTAGAATTTAAAATCTTTGAAAATAGCAAGTGTATCTTCCGAGAATTTGGGGAAATGTTATTTACCCATTATGGTATATCTGGTCCTATAGTGTTAAGTGGTAGTAGAAAAGTAAATACCGCCCGTTGTCAGCAAGCTTACATAGATTTAAAGCCTGCATTAACAGAAGAAGAACTAGACAAACGAATACAACGAGATTTTGAAATCTTTAAAAATAAAGAACTTAAAAATGCATTGAATGAACTTTTACCTCAAAAAATTATACATAGAATAATATTATCTTCCGAAATCCCCCTTGATAAAAAGGTACACTCTATTACAAAACAGGAACGAAAAAGGTTAGGCCATGTTATTAAAAACTTTAAGTTAGAAATTCAAGGACTAAGGCCTATAGAGGAAGCAATAGTAACTGCTGGCGGAGTAGATACAAAAGAAATTAATCCTTCTACTATGGCCTCAAAAATTATAGATAATTTATACTTCGCTGGTGAAGTAATTGATGTAGACGCATATACAGGAGGATATAATATTCAAATTGCTTTTTCTACTGGATATTTGGCAGGTAAGTCCATTAATGATGCGGAAAAGTAATAGTTTTAAAGGAATTTATTGTTTTTCATAGAATATGTATATTTAAGCAAAGGAAAGGTGGATTTTTATGAGAATTTCCATTGCTATAGATGGTCCTGCTGGTGCAGGCAAAAGTACTATAGCAAAAAAGATAGCAAATAAATTAGGAATAATGTACATTAATACAGGCTTAATGTATAGAGCTATTACACTAAAGGCTTTAGAAAAAAATATTTCTCCTGATGATATAGAAGGATTAATATCTCTCACTGATAGTATTGAAATGTATTTTGAAAACAATAATATTTATATTAACGGTGAAGATTTAACCTCCCAACTCAACACACAAGAAATAAATAAATCTGTAGCTTCCTATGCTGCTGTGCCAGAACTTCGAGAACGTCTTGTTGAATTACAAAGAAGTCTATCAAATAAATTTGATGTAATAATGGACGGAAGAGATATAGGTACTGTAGTGCTTAAAAATGCTGCTTTTAAATTTTATCTTACTGCTACCCCAGAAGAAAGAGCTAACAGAAGATATAAGGAGCTAAAAGCAAAGGGTATAGAAGCAAGCTACGATGAAATTCTTAAAGATATAATAGATAGGGATTATAAAGACATGCACAGAGAAGTGAATCCTTTAAGAAAAGCTGATGATGCCATTGAAATAGATTCTACTTCACTTAGTATTGACGAAGTTGTGGATCTTATTTCTAAGCAGGTTCAGCTTGGACTAAACAGCTTATAAAATTCTTCTGCAAGTTATACTGAGATAGATAATACCTTAGAGTTACTATTTATACTAATATAGTGAATGGCGTACATAATATTAATGTATAGCTTTAACTAAAGTAAAAGGATTATAGCAGGTGTAGCTACACCTGAGTGGATAATAAAGGAGGCATTATATAAAATGAATGATGAAAGCAAAAACGATTTCAATGAACAACTAGCCTACATGGATCAACATGACAAACAAGTGTTTGTTGGCCAAATAGTAGAAGGTGAGATTATTTCTCTAAAGGAAAAAGAAGCCTTTTTAAATATAGGATATAAGGCTGATGCTATTTTACCTTTAAAAGAAGCTACTTTTGATGAAAACTCAAATTTAAATGATATTTTTGCTATAGGAGACCGTATTAAAGCAAAAGTAATTAGCAGAAAAAATGAAGACGGTTATGTAGTATTATCAACAATTGAACTGGAAAGAGAAAATGCTTACAACTATTTAAAAGAAGCTATGAATAATGGAGAATCTGTTAATGTTGTGGTTAAGGAAGCAGTAAATGGTGGCCTTGTAGCTTCCTATAAAGGAGTTAGAATATTTATACCAGCTTCTCATATTGAGCTTCACCATGTAAATGATTTAAGTTCCTATGTAGGAAAAAAACTAAATGTTCAAATAGTAGAATTTGATGATTCTAAGAGAAATGTTAGAATAATAGGCTCTAGAAGAGAACTATTAAAAGCAGAAAGAGATCGTATTGAAGAAGAGGCTTGGGCAAGCTTAGAAATAGGCATGGTGGTAGAAGGTGAAGTTAAGAGATTAACATCCTTTGGTGCCTTTGTAGAAGTTAAAGGAATAGATGGATTACTACATGTATCAGAGATGTCATGGGCCAGGGTAACTAAGCCATCTAGCGTAGTAAAGGTTGGAGATAAAATTACTGTAAAAATTATAGACCTAGATAAAGAAAGTAAAAAGCTTTCCTTAAGCATTAAGGCTCTTCAAGAAGATCCTTGGAATAACGTAGAGCTTAAATATCCAATAGATTCAGTTGTTCTTGGTAAAGTGGTAAGATTTGCTAGTTTTGGTGCATTTGTTGAACTAGAACCTGGTATAGATGCACTAGTTCATATATCAGAAATTAGTCATAAAAGAATAAATACACCTGCTGATGCTTTAACTATAGGCCAAGAAGTTAAAGCTAAGATAATTGATGTAGATATTGAAAATAAAAAAATAGGATTAAGTATAAAAGCTGTAGATTAATATTCAGAGGCGTGCATTCAAGGTTTTGGCTATAAAAGCATTTTAAATTCTAATTTCAAAACCATATGCACGCCTCTTATACTTTTGCATTGTAATTATATTATTTAAGTACTTATTTCAATTACCTTCTAATATAATAAAGTAACACTAAATTATATAGGAGGATATTAATGTCCGAAAATCATTATCATAGTGATACCGTAACTGAAAAAGAAAGGAATGTAATTGAAATAGTACTACATCATTATGATATTAATGTACATAACATAACTAAGGTAAGAAGTGTTTATAAAGTAGAAAGTGATAAGGGCACACTTTGCGTAAAAAGAGTAAAGCATGGAAGGCGTAAAGCGCAAAATGGCTATCATCTAGTAGAGAATCTTAAAAAAAATAATTTTTATAATACAGCAACTTATTTCAAAACTTTTCGTGGTAATTACTACGTAGAATATGGAAAGCGTATTTATTATGTCACCAGTTGGATTGAGGGAACGGAATGTAATGTTAGTGATATTAACGAAGCTATAGGTTGTGTTAAGCTCTTGGCTAAGTTTCATAACGCTGTGAATTCTATTGACCTTTCAAATATTAAATTAAAAAACAATTTAAAAAATTGGCCTAAAATTTTTTACAGTAATGTTCTGGATATTGAAAAGTATAAAAGCTATATAAATAGAAAAGTTATAAAGACTCAGTTTGATAATTTATACAATGATTATATTGATATGTATTATCAAAGAGGCTTAACGGCTTTAACATTTTTAAACAATTCAAATTATTATAAACTCTCTAAAGAGGCTAACAAGCAAAAATCTATCTGCCATAATAGCTTTTATTATCAAAACATTATAAAAAATCATGATGAGTTTTACCTTATTGATTTGGATTCAATAATGATAGATTTGCAAATTATAGACTTAGGAAACTTTATTAGAAGATTAATGTCCAAAAGTGAATACCATTGGGATTTTAAAAAGGCTAAAATCCTTATTGAACATTATTCTTCAATCAGACCTGTTAGTACTGAGGAATTAGAAATTATCTTATCCTTGCTAATATTTCCTTATCGCTTTTGGAAACTAGGAAAAAAAAGATATATTAAGCAGAAAAGTTGGAGCGAAGCTAAATATCTTAAGAAATTGAATAAGATTCTCAAATACTCATTAGAAGAACAAAGATTTATTGAAAGTTTTATGAATTATATTAATTTGGTACGAGGTAATATTAGATTTGATTATTAGAATAAGACAAGGAAGGTAAACAAAGGTGAAATCATTAAGATTGTCATATAATCTTTTAGATTCCTTTAAGAATTTAAACAACAAACGACATGAATTCAATATTATGAATGAAGATTTTTTTAAATATTATGATAGAGCAAATTTTCTATCAAAATATTTTTTACGTAGACAAGTTATTGTGCTAGAAGAGGCTAATAAGCTAGTGGGTTATATGTGGTATTCAAAAATTGGGTATGACAATAAAAATTATTTGATAAATGCTTTTTATATCCAGAGAGAATATATGGACATAGAATCTAAGGTAATTTTTAATCTTTTTAATGCTGGTAGTCATTTCTATTTAGATGGTAAAGTAACCGTAAACACTGCTAATTTTTTAGAAGAATTAGGATTTATAAAAATCAGTGGTACCTATGAAATGAGTTTTTCATTGAATAATTATTTAGAAGAACCTTCAACAGACAAAATTGAATTTATTCCTTTTGAAAAAGGTAAATATGAAAAACTTAGATGCGATCTTCAAAATCAAATTTTCTTTGATATGGATAGACGACCACTAACCATAAAGGATATTTTAATTGACGAAATACAGGATTATTTCGTAGAAGATTGGTGTGTATTCATAAAATATCAAAGCAAATTTGCAGGTTATGGGCAAATAATAATCATTGATTCCTTGCCCTTAATAGTAAACTTTGGAATATTAGAGGCTTACAGGGGAAAAGGTTTAGCCAATGCACTACTAAATCACCTATTAAACATACTATATAAGGCTGGTTATGATAAGGTAAAAATAAAGGTAGATATAAACAACACTGCAGCCTATATGCTTTATAAGAAAAAAGGCTTTATTAAAGATGACGTATATTATACATGGCAATATGTAAAAAAGGATGGACAGTAAAAAACACGATGTTCATCCTTTTGCTTTTTGATTATATAACAAGTATAGGTATAGTAAAAAGGACTTTCAAATTCAATATAAATTTAATATAATAAAATGTGTAGATTTATGCTTTTTATCAGATAACTTTCAACGATGATAAAGCATAATAATATTATACATATAGATGAGAAGGAGAGCTGAGATGACAACTTACAATAAATCAACATACTACATAGAAACTTGGGGCTGCCAGATGAATGAGGAAGATTCCGAAAAGCTTTCTGGTATGCTAAAAAATATAGGCTACGTAAAAGCAGAAACTAAAGAAAATGCAGATGTTATAATTTTTAATACTTGTGCCGTTAGAGAAAATGCTGAACTTAAAGTTTATGGAAATATAGGTGCTTTAAAAAAACTTAAAGAAGCAAAGCCTGATCTTATCATAGCAATTTGTGGTTGTATGATGCAGCAAAAGGGTATGGCAGAAAATATTATTAAAAAATATCCTTTTGTAGATATTATATTTGGCACACACAATTCTTATAAGTTCCCAGAATACTTAAATAGAGCTAAACAAGAATGTAAATCAGTTATAGAAGTTGTAGATAAGGAAGAGGGGATCGTTGAAGGTATTCCTGTAGATAGAAAAAGTGATATAAAAGCTTTCGTAACTATTACTTACGGGTGTAATAACTTCTGTACCTATTGTATAGTTCCTTATGTAAGAGGAAGAGAAAGAAGTAGACAGCCAGAAGAAATTATTAAAGAAATTAAATCTTTAGTTGCTGTAGGATATAAAGAAGTTACTCTATTGGGCCAAAATGTTAATTCTTATGGAAAAGATTTAGATAAAGACATAAACTTTGCAAAATTACTAAGAATGGTTAACGATATAGAAGGGCTAGAGAGAATACGATTTATGTCTTCCCATCCTAAGGATTTAAGCATGGAGGTTATTTATGCCATTAGAGATTGCGAAAAAGTATGCAATCAAATACATTTACCTGTTCAAAGTGGTTCTACAAACATTTTAAGAAAAATGAATCGTTCTTATACTAGAGAACAGTATCTTGAATTAGTACGAAATATTAAAAGAGAAATTCCAAATGTAGCATTGACTACAGACATAATTGTAGGATTTCCTGGAGAAACTGAAGAAGACTTCCTAGATACATTAAATTTAGTTAAGGAAGTAGAATATGATTCTGCCTTTACTTTTATATATTCACGAAGAAAGTATACTCCTGCAGATAAGATGGAAGATCAAATTGATGACGCTATTAAGCATGATCGCTTTAACAGACTAGTGCAAGTAGTAAATGAAATAAGCGCAAAGAAAAATATGGAGTATCAAGATAAGGTTGTAAAAGTCCTTGTAGAGGGAAAAAGTAAAAATGATGAAACTAAACTATCTGGAAGGACCGAAACAGGAAAACTAGTTAACTTTACTGGTAACGAAGATTCTATAGGTAAGATTATAGAGGTTAAAATCACACAAGCACTGACATTTTCACTTAATGGTGAAGCTATTTAACAATTGTAAAGGCTCTTTTTAGAGCCTTTAACGTTAGGAGGATAAATTTAATGGCTCTTACACCAATGATGCAACAATACATTCAAATAAAAGAAAAAAATAAGGATTGTATACTATTTTTTCGTCTAGGCGACTTCTATGAAATGTTCTTTGAAGATGCTGAAATTGCCTCAAGAGAACTAGAGCTAGTGCTAACTGGAAGAGATTGCGGCTTGGAGGAAAGAGCTCCTATGTGTGGAATTCCATATCATGCCGCAAACAATTATATTAGTAGGCTGGTTTCTAAAGGTTATAAAATAGCCATTTGTGAACAATTAGAAGATCCAGCCCTAGCCAAGGGAATTGTAAAAAGAGATATAATAAAGATTATTACTCCTGGTACTTTTACCGATGCATCTTTTCTAGAAGAAAATAAAAACAACTATATCTTAAGTATTTACTTAGATAAGGCTACAGATAGGTGTGGCCTCTGCTTTGCTGATATTTCAACAGGAGAATTTAATGCTACTTCTTTTAGTATGGATTATTCTTTAATTGTGGATGAAATCTATAAGTTTTCTCCAAAGGAAATACTTGTACAATCCGACTTTCAACTTGGTTATCTTCAAGATATCGTTGATAAAATGGATATAACTATTACCAAAAAAGAACCTAGCTACTTTAGTCAAAATATAGAGGATAACTTCGTAAAGCAATTTCCAAATTCTGATGTTAAGAATTATCATGCTAGTATTTCCCACTCTGCCAATGGTTTGTTAAATTATATTTTTGAAACTCAAAAAATCTCCCTTTCTATAATCAATACTTTAGAATGTTATGAAGTGTTAGATTATATGAATATGGATATAAACACAAGAAGGAATTTAGAACTTACAGAAAATATTAGGGATAAATCTAGGAAAGGGTCTTTACTTTGGATTCTAGATAAAACTAATACTGCTATGGGTAGCAGAATGTTAAGAAAATGGATAGAACAGCCTCTAATTAACAAAAAAGCTATCGATGAAAGACTTGATGCCGTAGAGACAATAAAAGACAATTTTAGTATGCTTGCTGAATTAAAGGATAGGTTAAAATCTGTATATGATATGGAAAGAATTTGCGGAAAGGTTTCCTCACAAAGTGTAAATGCTAAAGAGCTTCTATCATTAAAACACTCACTTAAGAATATACCAGAAATCAGAAGCATCCTAAGTACAACCGATAATTATTTGCTTAAAGATATATATAACAATATGGATGAATTAAAAGATATCTACGAGCTTTTAGAAAAATCCATCATGGAAACACCTGCTCTTTCTATTAAGGAAGGGAACATAATCAAAGATGGTTTTGATAACGAGATAGATGAGCTACGAAAAGCTAAGGCTTACGGTAAACAATGGATAGCCGAATTAGAGAATAAGGAAAGAGAAATAACTGGTATTAAGTCTCTTAAGGTTGGATATAATAAGGTTTTTGGCTATTATATAGAAATAACTAAAGCCAATTATTCATTAATTCCTCCAGGTCGATATACCCGTAAGCAAACTCTAGCTAATGCTGAGAGGTTTATTACAGAGGAACTAAAGATTATGGAGGAAAAAATACTAGGAGCAGAAGAGAAGCTTTGCAGCTTAGAATATAAAATTTTTACTGATATTAGAAATAAGGTTGAAGAAAATATTGACAGATTGAAAGCTAGTGCTAAACTAATTTCAGAGTTGGATTGCTTAGTTTCTTTAGCTCAAGTTGCTCTTGATAATAATTATAATAAACCTGTTATAAGCAAGGCTGGATATATAAGAATTCTAGAAGGACGGCATCCTGTAGTAGAAAAGGTAATGAAAGAGGGCGCTTTTGTAAGTAATGATACCTATATTGATAACGATGAAAATCAATTACTTTTAATCACTGGACCTAATATGGCTGGTAAATCTACATATATGAGGCAAGTGGCTCTCATAACCCTTATGGCTCAAATCGGAAGCTTTGTTCCTGCTAAGGAGGCAGAAATAAGTATTTGTGATAGAATTTTTACTAGAATAGGTGCTTCCGATGACTTGTCATCAGGTAAGAGTACCTTTATGGTAGAAATGTCAGAGGTAGCAAATATTCTTAATAATGCTACTAATAACAGTTTGGTATTATTAGATGAAGTAGGAAGAGGCACAAGTACTTATGATGGCCTAAGCATAGCATGGTCCGTAATTGAGTATATTTGTAGTCATGACAAACTAAAATGTAAAACCCTATTCGCTACTCACTATCATGAATTAACAAAATTAGAAGGTGCTATCAAAGGTGTTAAAAATTATTGCGTTTCTGTTAAAGAAATAGGGAATGAAATTGTGTTCCTTAGAAAAATAGTAGAAGGTGGCTCTGACCATTCCTATGGAATAGAAGTAGCAAAACTAGCAGGCCTACCAAAAGAAGTTATAGATAGATCTAAAGAAATATTAGCTGATTTAGAGCAAAACAATAAAATTGATGTAACTTATGTTAACGAAGCTGCCATTACCTTAGATAAGAAGGAAGATAAAAAGCAGCAATCAAAACAAGATAAACAGCAATCCATTCAACTAAACTTTTTGGATTTAGAAAAAGACTCTATTATTGAAGATATTAAAAACATAGATGTTTTGAATATCACTCCAATGGAAGCCTTTAATAAACTCTATGAATTAGTAAAAAAGTCAAGAAGCATATGATATGTAGGTGATGTTCAATGAATCGAATAAGCATATTGTCCGAGGAAACCAGTAATAAAATAGCTGCTGGCGAAGTGGTAGAAAGACCTTTTTCAGTAGTTAAGGAATTAATAGAAAATAGTATCGATGCCGGCACTAAAAACATATCTATAGATATTAGTGAAGGTGGACAGAAACATATTCAAATTGTAGATGATGGCCATGGTATACATCCAGATGATATATCAACAGCATTTTTACCTCATGCAACTAGTAAAATTCAAGTTATTGATGATATATTTAAGATTAGTACCTTTGGCTTTAGAGGCGAAGCTCTTGCTAGTATAGCCTCTGTAGCTAAAGTGAGGCTTAGAAGCCGTACAAAAGAGCATGATATTGGAAGAGAAATAGAAATCACAGGTGGGATAGTAGAAAGTATAAAAGATGTAGGATGTAATATCGGCACTTCTATTGAAGTAAGAGATTTATTTTTTAATGTACCAGCTAGGTTGAAATTTTTGAAATCTACTTCTAAAGAAACCTCATCTATTACTGATATCGTTAGTCGTCTAGCTTTATGTAATAATGATATATCATTTAAGTTTACCAGTAATGATAAAAAAGTTTTACAAACCTATGGCAATGGCAACCTAATTGATGCTATTAGAATTATTTATGGCAAAAACGTTGCAGATAACCTGATTTATTTTGAAAGTCATTCAGACATTGCTAGCATTTTTGGTTATGTTGGTAATCAAGATATCAGTAGAGGTAGTAGAAACCACCAATCAATCTTTGTAAATAAAAGATATATTAAAAGTAAGCTTATAACTGCTGCAGTTGAAAATGCAATGAAATCTTTCTTAACTATAAACAAATTTCCTTTCTTTATTTTGTTTTTAGATATTTATCCAGAATTAATAGATGTTAATGTTCATCCTACAAAAGCTGAAATTAAATTTAATGACGAAAGATTTATTTTTAAATTTGTATTTGATGCTGTACACAAGGGAATGAGAGAGACATTAAAAGATACATTTATGTTTGAAGACGAAGTCAATGTAAAAACACCTATAGGAAATAATGAAAAAAATGAAGTGGTAGAAACCATTTCTTTTCATGATATAATCCAGCCTAGTACTGCTGATGATGTAAAAATGGAAACAGTGTCTCTTCCAATTGATATATCTAGAAATAATGAAAATAGCTACGATTTATCTCAGAAGGATAATAATATATACCATCAAAACTCTTATAATCAGGCTAGTGGTGCAAGCACTATTAAAGAAAATTCCTATAGTGAAAAATCTTCTGCAAAGCTTCCTAATTTAAAATATTTAGGCATATTCAATAATACTTATATTCTCTGCGAACATAATGCTGAATTATATGTAATAGATCAACATGCAGCTCATGAAAGAGTATTATTTGAAAAATATAGGGAAGAAATAAGGAAGGGGAAGGTTATCAGTCAAATTGCTTTAACACCTATAGTTATGGAATTATCTTTAGAGGATTTTATAATATATTCAGAGAATCAAGAACTTTTTGAAAGAACGGGCTTTGATATAGAATTGTTTGGAGATAATACCATTCAAATTAGGCAAGTTCCATATATATTAGGCAAATTAGATGGCAAGAACTTTCTTTTACAACTGCTTGACGGTATAAGAAACTTCGGTAAATCTAGTACAGTTGAGGTTAAATACGATAATATAGCTAGAATGGCTTGCAGATCTGCTGTCAAGGCACAGGATAAATTATCTCTTGAAGAAGTAAAAAAGCTACTTGAAGACTTAAATTTATGTGAAAATCCATTTAATTGTCCACATGGCAGACCTACTATTATAAAAATAAGCTTAAACGAACTAGAAAAAAGATTTAAGAGAATACAATAAGCATAATATATATTATGTTAACAAACAGGAGAGTAATATGAAAAGAAATCTAATTGTTATAGCTGGGCCTACCGCTGTTGGAAAAACTGCTATTTCAGTTAAACTGGCAAAAAAGTTTCAAGGTGAAATTATATCAGCGGATTCTATGCAAATCTATAGGCACATGGATATTGGATCAGCCAAGATTTCAGAGACCGAAATGGAAGGTATTCCCCATTATATGATTAATATAGTTGACCCTTGGGAGAATTTTAGTGCTGCAGAATTTAAAGTTTTAGCTGAAAAGCATATAAATTTAATAGAAGCTAATGGAAAGACCCCTATGCTTGTAGGCGGAACAGGTCTTTATATTAATTCTATTATATGCAATTATAGCTTTACAGAAGCTAATAAAGATGATGAATATCGATGCTACCTTGAAAAATTAGCTGATACAAATGGGAAGGTTCATTTATATAATATGCTTCAAGAAATAGACCCCATAACTGCTGCTGAATTGCATCCAAATAATTTAAAAAGAGTTATTAGGGCACTAGAAGTTTATAAGCTTACTGGAAAACCCCTTAGCCAATACAAGGTAGATGACTCACAACAGTTTAATATACCATATAATCTATATTATTATGTATTAAATATGAACAGATCTGTATTATATGAAAGAATTAATAAAAGAGTAGATATTATGCTTGAAAAAGGTTTAATAGATGAGGTCAGAAAACTTGCAGATATGGGATGTACTGCAGATATGCAATCTATGAAGGGCATAGGGTATAAAGAAATATTATACTATTTACAAGGTAAGCTTACTTTAGATGATGCTATAGAAATGATTAAACAAGGTAGTAGAAATTACGCTAAACGTCAATTAACCTGGTTTAGGAAGGATTCAAGAGCCAGATGGATAAATAAAGAAGATTTTACTTCTGAAGATGATATAGTAAATTATATTTTAGAGGATATTAATAAAT
>ERZ773359.2657-NODE-2657-length-22103-cov-5.855679_pt1 | contig 22103 bp, 26 predicted proteins | sample MGYA00374955_ERZ773359 | MGnify/ENA primary metagenome ERZ773359 (study PRJEB29098, sample SAMN04486028) | biogas fermenter metagenome | study: EMG produced TPA metagenomics assembly of the Biogas fermentation microbial communities from Germany - Plant 4 DNA1...
TTTTTATGTAAAGACCAGAGTTTAAATCATACCCAATATTCTGAGTATTTCATAACCCAGACTGTTATCAAGAAGCGTAAGACCCAAAGAGGTATAAACTACGGCTATCAGTACAAGTCCCGGGATACCAGCCATAAGTCCTTTTGCAGATCCTTTTATTTTTTCGGGTTTTTCTGCAGTTTTATTTGTTGTAGCTCTTACCACAAGCAGCAGACCAAATATAACTATAAGACTGAATACAAGAACAACGGCAAAAAGAGCACCTATGTATATCAAAAACTGTTCGAGGGATAAGCCAAATTCCTGTGCCCCCAGAATAAATTCCTGAGTCGCGAAAGGATCTTCCACAACCTGGGTGGTGCCTCCATCCATTCTGACGGCAAGATTTGAAATCAGCGTCAACAGAGCATTGTTCATAAAATGAAGAATCATACCATTAAAGATTGATCCAGTACGATATACCACATAAGCTGCTATAGTCCCTATCAGTGTCTGGGCAGCCAAACGCTGGAAATCAAAATGGAAAAGACCGAACAAGAGTCCGCTAAGCAGTATTCCCCAACCTGCACCCATTCTTTCAAGCCCTCTTTGAATCATTCCCCTGAAAAGAATCTCCTCACAAACTGCAGGCACAACTGCCACTATAAAAATAGATATCCATAAATTATTTGACATCAGCGATGCTATATCGCCTGCAAGATAGACACGCCCAAAAACGAGTTTTATAATAAGCAGGGCCAGAAATCCCGAACAAAAACCTGCAATTATCATAACAGGGCTTATTACCAGCATAAGAAATACTTCCAAAGGTTTTGGCGCCTTTAGACGAAAGGTTTTTTTGATATCATAACGTTTTATTAAAGCCAGAATTATTGGCGGAACTGCAAAGAAAAGGACCTCTGACAAGACAAGATTGAGCTCATTTTTTAAATTTAATTTATAAAGCAGCTGAGAAACATAAACATAATAGATGGCTGAAATTGTATACATTATCCCCGCATCGAGGGGAATGGGCAGTTTTTGTTTTTCATTTATCCTGTTTATTTCCATAACGCTTCCTCATAATATTTTTTTGATGCACTAATATCACCATTATAGCATTATTTTCAATTATATGGGAAGCAAGAATGCCAAAACCTTAATCAATCAAGTTGGCTGTGGGCTTCTTTAACTGTGCCTTCTACGTCAATGTCAGCTTGATCTGCATTTTCGCTATTTATCAGATACAGCAGATACTCAATATTTCCTTCCGGACCCTTAATGGGAGAATACGAAAGCCCCAGCACAGAAAAACCGAGGTTGACGGCTTCCTTAATAACATTATTGATTACTTCTTCATGCACCGATGGATCCCTTACAACGCCCTTTTTCCCGACCTTTTCCCTTCCTGCTTCAAACTGGGGTTTTATAAGGCAGACTACCCTGCCCTCAGGCTTCAAAAGGCTTTTTAAAGGCGGAAGAATCAATTTGAGTGAGATAAATGAGACATCCACCGCACCGAAATCCAGTTCTTCATTAATATCACCTTTGGTAACATATCGAAAATTAGTTCTCTCCATACAAATTACCCTGGGATCATTCCTCAGTTCCCAGGCAAGCTGACCGTAGCCGACATCAACTGCATAGACTTTTTTTGCACCGTTTTGAAGCATAACATCAGTAAAACCGCCGGTAGATGCCCCTACATCAACACAGATACAATCTTTAAGCGAAATATTAAATGCCTCTACAGCCTTCTCCAGTTTTAACCCACCGCGACTGACATATCTGTTGGGATTTCCTTTAACTTCAATATGGGAATTCACATCATGCTGTGAACCGGGTTTGTCATGACGCTCACCGTCTATAAAAACAAGACCCGCCATAATGGCTCTTTTCGCTTTTTCGCGACTGTCGAAAAAGCCTTTTGAAACAAGCAGTACATCAAGCCTTTCTTTTGACATTACAATCCTCCGTTTTCCGGAAACTCCATCTTACTCAGGATACTTTCCTTTATGCTCCGGGCATCAAGCCCGTATTTCCTGAGAATGAGGTTTCTTTCTCCATGTTCTATGCCTATATCAGGCAAACCTAAATTCAGAGTCCGGACTTTGCCGGAAAGTCCATTATATAAAAGCTCTGTTACAAAAGAGCCAAAACCGCCATTTTTAATGACATCCTGAATTATAACAACCCTGCCCGTCTTTTTTGCTGAATTAAGTATGGTAACATCATCCACAGGTCTTAAGAAACGGGGATTTATAACCTCACAGGAAATCCCCTCTTTCTCCATAAGTTCAGCTACTTCGAGCGCTTGTGAAACCATACACCCGACACCAATAAGAGTAAGATCATTGCCTTCTTTCACCACAACAGCCTTACCGTATTCCAGAGGTATATCGGATCGATCAAACTCCTTGCCCGAACCTCTGGGATACCTTACTGCAATGGGACCCTTATGTTCATTTACTGCATAGTCCAGCATTGCCTTAAGCTCATTGGGGGAAGCAGGGGACAAAATTGTCATATAGGGAATAGTGTATAAATATGAAACATCATAAATTCCCTGATGTGTCTCTCCGTCATCACCCACAATGCCACATCTGTCTACTGCAAAAACTACATCCAGCTTTTGAAGGGCAACATCGTGCAGAATTTGGTCATATGCTCTTTGCAAAAAAGTAGAATAAATTGCTACTACAGGTTTTACTCCGCCCATGGCAAGCCCTGCAGCCAGTGTCACGGCATGCTGCTCGGCTATACCAACATCATAAAATCTTTCAGGGAACAATTCCTTAAAAGACCTGAGACCCGTACCATCAGGCATTGCCGCTGTTATTGCAGCTATGTCCTTGTTATCCCTTGCAAGTTCACACAACCTATTGCCAAAAACTTGTGAATAATTTTCACTGCCAGAATTTTTTGTCAGACCGGTCTCTATCTCAAAAGGCGCAACTCCATGAAAGAAATCGGGATTTTTCTCGGCATGTTCATAACCTTTGCCTTTAATAGTCACTACATGAACCAAAACAGGTCCCTTCATAGTTTTAACATGTTCGAACACATTCACCATCTCACGGATATTATGGCCGTCAATTGGTCCAAAATAGCGGAATCCCAGATCTTCGAAAAACATTGAAGGCATCAGCATGCTTTTCATTGAAGTTTTTATTTTATGGACAAATTTTCTGAAAGTTTTCCCGCAGGGTAATAAATCCAAAAATTCCTGAACTGATTCACGGGTTTTATAATAGAGGGGACGAACCCGCAATCTGCTCAGATATCTGGACAGTCCTCCCACATTGGGGGCAATTGACATGCCATTGTCGTTGAGGATTATAAGCAGATTGGTTTTTGAAATACCGGCATCATTAAGGGCTTCGAGAGCCATACCACCTGTTAAGGCACCATCTCCGATCACGGCAGAAACAGTATATGACTCCCCTTTCAAATCCCTTGCCCGTGCCATACCCAAAGCAGCAGAAATTGAGGTGCTGCTGTGTCCTGTATTGAATACGTCATAGGGACTTTCCTCTGTCTTGGGAAATCCCGACAGGCCGTTCATCTGACGCAAGGTAGAGAATTTATCCCTGCGTCCTGTCAAAATTTTATGGACATAGGTCTGATGCCCCACATCCCATACAATCTTATCAAGCGGAGCATTCAGGACTCTGTGAAGGGCAATTGTCAGCTCCACAACACCAAGGTTTGAAGCTATATGTCCTCCGGTCTTTGAGACTGTGTCAATTAAAAACTCCCGTATTTCCTGTGCCAATATGTTAAGTTCATCAAAACTTAATTTTTTTAATTCATCCGGACTATCAATCCCAGTAAGAAATCTATATGATTTATTTAAATTTCCACTCAAAAGAACACCTCTTATCAAGATTTCACTTTCATTTTCGCCTTGACGGCTGTTTCCCTCTATCAAACATTGCAAGGAATTTTCCGGCTTTATAGACAATATAATTTGCATTATTAATCCCGATATTTTTTGTAAATCCTTTGCCGCCTACAGTCAGTGCAGCAATCAGGGCACCAACCAGTACTTCAATCAGTGATACCTGATGATTTCCGGCAAAAACACTGTACACAATGGCAGTTCCCGCAGCACCACTTACCACACCGCAGATATCCCCTATTACGTCATTACAGAAACTTGACACCTTTGACGCATTCCTAAGCAGCATGATTGACTGTTTTGCCCCTTTTATTTTCTTCGAGGCCATACAATGAAAAGGAGTCTCATCGGCCGCCGTCACTGCAATACCTATGATATCAAATAATATACCTAATAATATTATTGCTAATACCACCAATGTTGACATCTGGTATGAAATTACCTTAAAAATACTTGAAGACAAAAATAAAATTGCAATTGACAGGGTAAAAGATACGACTGTAATAAACAAACCCCAATAAATATGTTTTTTATGGAAACCCGAATTTTTTTTAACCGGAATCTTGGATTTAGATGCCTGCCTATTCTTTTTGGCAGCAGACTTCAAAAGCCTTTTGTCCGATTTATCCTCTTTGTCCAATATAACTCTGCTCTCCTGTTTTATAATTAAATTATACTTTTATGGTTATTATATATATCAGCAGGATGGCAACAATCCGAGTAAATTTTGCGCCTTAGGTCAGGCAGGATTTCCCCGATAGGTACCAAAACGTCGCCATTTTGGCGGTTTCCCATTAAACCTAAAGTTGAGAGGTTGCCCTCATCAAAGCCTGATCGCCACTCAGTACACACTACAATCCCCGGATTGTCAAGAAAACTTACAGCCTAGGGGTTTTCCCCGTAAGCCTTACCGAGCTTCTAGCCTCTTTTGCACGATTGGTTTCAAACAGCAATATTGTCTATGTATTGGCCAGCACATAAACAACCGATCCGTTATCCTCCAACCGCACTCAAGGCAGGCTACGCTGTCCACAGCATCAAAAGTGATACCACATGACAGGTTTACTCCCTCACCGTAGTCAAGATTTGTGTCGCAAATGCGAGGCAATCTGTCTCCCACGAATGAGGGTCTCCGCGGTAGAGGGGACAGGTCCTGCATGCCATTACAGGTTGCCCCTAAACCTTAACTCCCAGCACCAGCCCATCACTGGGCGTAACAAGCCGGCACAAGGAACTTCATCGATGTGCCCTTTAACGGATTTTTAGGCCCGTCTTCGAAGCCGGCAGTGCTGACTAGGATACTGCGCCATCCTGCTATAAATTATGGAAAGATATTATACAATAAAAAGTTTTATTTAGCAAATACAATGCCCACCAAAATTCCCAGGGCAGCGCCTAAAAAAACCTGAATGGGAGTATGTCCCAACAGCACCTTGAGTTCTTTTTCAACTTTGACATCTGTAGAATATATCAGTTTATTGATTACCTCGGCTTGTTTGCCTGCTGCACGCCTTACACCGGCTGCATCGGCCATTACAATAAAGGCAAAAATAACTGAAAGAGCGAATATCCCGGAATCAAAACCATATTGTATCCCCAAGACAGTTGCAAGACATACAGAGATAGCAGAATGACTGCTTGGCATCCCTCCCGAGGATACAAACTTTCTGAAATCAAATTTACCATGCTTGATAAAATGGCTGACAAATTTTATAGACTGAGCCAGAAACCATGCAAATAATGGCAGCACAATTACTTTATTATCCAGTATTTCTTTCATGTAGCCACCCACCCTGCAAAAACAAAATAAAATTTACCAAACACAATAATTGATTATCTGTCTCTGTTCTCTATATAATACGCAGTTTCAACAAGAAAATCCGAATTTTTGACTTCTTCCAATGCTTCAACTGCCCTCTCCACCGTCCTCTTCAGGAATTCCTTTGCTTCATTTAAGCCCATAACAGTTACAAAAGTCGACTTCTTATTCTTTTCATCACTTCCGGTGGGTTTACCTACAACTGCACTGTTCCCCTCATAATCAAGAAGGTCGTCTTTAATTTGAAATGCTAAGCCAATATTTTCAGCATAGCGTACAAGGCGTTCCTTTATAATATCTGGTGCATCATATAACTCGGCAGGAAATAAAATGCTGGCTTTTATCAGCTCCCCTGTCTTTTTTCTGTGTATGTTAAGAAGATGGTCTAAACTAATAGCCCTTCCTTCCGATGATATATCCAATACCTGACCGCCTATCATTCCTGAAGCACCGGCTGCTCCGGCAATAACAGAGGCAGCTTTGGATTTATAATAACAGCCTTCTTTGTCTCTGGACACTTCTTCCAGCAGTATCTCGAAAGCCCTGTTCAATAAAGCATCTCCGGCCAAAACGGCAATTGCCTCACCGAATACTTTATGGTTCGTAGGTTTTCCGCGCCTGAAATCGTCATTATCCATACAGGGAAGATCATCATGTATCAGGGAATAGTTATGAATCATTTCAAGCGCACATGCAAAGGGTAAAACAGCATCATAATCTCCTTCAAGCAAATCACAAACTGCAAGCGAAAGTACCGGTCTGATCCTTTTTCCTCCCGCCATTAAACTATAGTTCATAGCCTCAAAAATTACTTTTTCAGGACAATCATCATAAGCAGTATAGTGCTTGAGCCAGTTTTCGATTTTTTCAGTATAATTTTGATATTGCTTTTTGTAATCCATTATATTCAACCCTCTGGAGTAAAATCCCTTTCATCTATCTGGTTATTCTCTTCCAAAATAATAGTTATTCGTTTTTCTATATCATCAAGCTTTTTATTGCAATACCGGACAAGTCCCACACCTTTTTCAAACATCTTCATGGAATCTTCCAGTGTGAGCTCCCCGCTTTCAAGTAAGTTGACTATGCTTTCAAGTTCGGCAATTGCCTGCTCATACGGCATATCGGTCTTGATTTCATTCTTACCCATATTTTACACCTCCGTCTGTTCGGTTAAGGTTTTATCATAAACAGCCTGGAATTTCCCATCACAAACCGTTATTATGAGTTCCTCACCAGGCCTCATCTGTTTAACCGAACGGATCATTTCCCCACTTTTGTTCTGGGTTACTGAATATCCTCTGCTGAGCACCGTCAGTGGACTTAAGGCATCCAGTTTTCCTGCCAGCACCTTTAAATCTGATTTTAGATTTTCCAGTTTATATCTGCTTCTGTCAAGAAGGTTCCGTTCAAGCATATCAAGATACTGTCTTCTTTGATTTAACTGTTCTGAAGGCTTTATAAGGCTCCGGGCCTCCGAAAGTCTTTGCAGTCTGTTTTTCTCATGATTTAACCTGTTTAAAAGTGAGGTATTCAGCCTTTTATAAAAAATACTCAGTTGTTCCTTCATTGCCCTTTTTTCAGGCATGACCAGCTCTGCTGCTGCAGAAGGTGTGGGAGCACGCAAATCAGCAGCAAAATCCGAAATAGTATAGTCAGTTTCATGACCAACTGCTGAGATAACAGGAATTTCTGATGCCACTATAGCTTTTGCCAGTTCTTCATCATTGAATGGCCAGAGATCCTCCAGAGACCCGCCGCCCCTGGCTAAAATTATTACATCAACATTTTTTAATTCATTAAATAAATTGATACCTCTGATTATTTCAGAAGGAGCTTCCTTTCCCTGTACGGCTGAACCGTACAAAATTATTCTGCAATTTGAATATCGCCTGGTAAGGACATTTATAATATCCCTTATTACTGCTCCTGTTGGTGATGTAATAACGCCTATGGCACAAGGAAGAAGCGGTATAGGCTTTTTTCGGCTTGCATCAAAGCATCCCTGCTCTTCGAGCCTCTTTTTCAGCTGTTCAAAAGCAAGGTACAAAGCCCCTGTTCCGTCAGGCTGCATTTCTTCTGCGTAGAGCTGGTAATTGCCACCCTGAGGATATACAGAGACATAACCTCGTATAATAACGCGCATTCCTTCTTCAGGACGAAACTTAAGACGAATATTATGTGACCTGAACATCACGCATCTGATTATTGATTTTTCATCCTTCAGAGAAAAATACATATGCCCTGATGAATGGGCTTTAAAATTGGAGATTTCGCCAGCCACCCATACATGAGAAAGCAGCATGTCACTGTCGACAAGCTGCTTAATATATCCAGTTAACTCTGAAACAGTAAGATACCTGTTCATCATACTTCCTCTGATTTTTATAACTTCCCTTCCAGCTCACCCAGGACTTTTCCCAATACTCCATTAATAAAGGATCTTGATTGATCTCCGCAATATTTCTTGGCCAGTTCAACAGCTTCATTGATTGAAACATTGGGAGGTATGTCGAATCTGTATTTCATCTCGTAAGATGAAAGGCGTGTAATTGCAAGGTCAACTTTGGGCATCCTGCCTATTGTCCATCCTTTTAAATGCCTTGATATGAGCTGATCAAGTTCCTGCTGCCTTTCTATAACACCGTTTACCACGTCCAGAAAATATTCTCTGTCAGCATCTTCAGAAATATCGTGCTCTTCCAAAAAACGTTCTATCTGCTCCTTAATATCATCCCTTTGTATTTGTATTTGATAGAGTAATTTCATAGCCTTCTCGCGGGTCTGTTTTCTTCCCAAAATTGTCCCTCCGAATTTAATTGACAATTACTTATAAGTATTTAATAAGTTCTTATCAAGAATTATAACTATACTACACTTTCTGTGCAACATAAAATATTCTTTCTTCCTGAGCACCTGGCGGATTGAAACTAAGATCTCCATAAACTTCTGCAAGTTTGAGCCCGGCATGTTCAAGGGCCTGCTTTATCTCATCAGTGGTATATGCTGTTTCCTGATGGGTTTCATCAAATCGCTCGTATAACCCTTCATGGTTTCTGACAAAAAAGGCAAGATCAAAGGTTACTTTTCTTTTTTTACTGTCGTATGTATTGGTCCAGACCCATGCAATATCCTCGCTCAAATCATAAAATGTTTCATTGCCGAGAATTTTGGAGATCTTGTAAGGACTGTTCAAATCAAATATAAAAAGCCCGCCCGGGTTAAGATACCTGCTCACCAGCTCAAATACCTGCTTTACTTCATCAATCGAGTCCATATAGTTCAAGGAGTCCAGAAGGCATATAACTGCGTCAACTGTACCATGAAGTTCAAAATTCCTCATATCCTGATTTATGAATAATATATCCTGATTGCTTTCCAAAGCTTTTTCATAGGCTTTGGAAAGCATATCAACCGATATATCAAGCCCAATCATTTGAAAGCCGCGTTTAGACAATTCAATAGTCATATTCCCGGTACCGCAGGCCAATTCCAGTATAAGCTCAGGTTTTTGATTAAATTTAAGAAAGGCTGATTGCAAATAATCAGCCCACTTTTTATAGGGAATATCCTGTACAAGTTGGTCGTAAACATCTGCAAATCGTCTGTACATTGTCTCACCTGTGAATTAAACCGTTTTGGATTTTTTCTTTCTTGACAAAATACCACCAATCCGGCCTGTTTCTTTGGCACTCAAACTTTTCCATCCGCCTTTTTGAATTTTTTCAAGAAGGCCCAGCTCCTTTGCAATCTCAAGTTTAAGCTGTTCATCTTTTTTCTTCTGCATATAAATCACCCCACGGAATATTATTGCCATTGCTATCCATGGGTATTCAGCTATTTATCTAACTTTTTCCGCACTTCTTCGACAGCAACTATCAATTGTGCATCCTTATCATGGGGAATATCTTCTATTAACATGTTCTTATATTCTTTATCCAGATCTATTTCAATATCCGGCATTACACCTTCATCATGGATGCATTTTCCTGAAGGTGTAAAGTAGCGTGAAATAGTATATTTGAAACCTGCACCATTGTCAAACCCGACATCAATTGCCTGAACAAGGCCTTTGCCGAAAGATTTTTTACCAACAAGAGTCCCCTTTCCATAGTCCTGAACGCAAGCTGCCAGAATTTCGGATGCACTGGCACTGTATTCGTTTATAATAATGCTCAGCGGCATATTCAGTTCTCTTTCATCAGAGTATTCCTCGTTCCTTATCTTAAACCTGTCCTCTGTATAAACTATTAACCCCTTTGGTACAATCCTGTCTGCAATTCTGACAACCTGGCCGTAATCACCGCCGGGATTGTCCCGAAGGTCTATTACAAGCCCTTTCATGCCTTGAAGAATTAATTTGTTGAGTTCCTTTTCAAAATCTTCTGCTATATCGTGATCAAACTGTTTTATCTGGATATAACCTATTTCATCATCCAGCATTTCGCTTGAAATATATGGTATGTTTATTGCTCTTCTCTCCAGCTCCAGATCTATATACTCCCGTGTCTCTGGTCTGTAAATAGTAATTTTGACTTTTGTTCCTTCTTCACCTCTAATTCTTTCCACAATCAAATCTGCATCTGTAATTGTAGTTACATCCTCATCATTTACCTTAACAATCTTGTCATTCTTTTGAATACCGGCCTCTTTTGCAGGAGAATCCGGGAATATATTAGCAACATTCAGAAGATAATTTTCATCCATGTGAACCGTAACACCAATACCAACATATCTTCCTGTAGAATCTTCCATGAACTTCTTCATTTCCTCAGGAGTATAATAGACAGTGTACGGATCCTTTGCACCGGCTGATAACCCCTTTATCGCCAAACTGAAGGCTTCATCCAAATCAACTTCCTTATAATATCTCGTACTCAAAATATTTTTCACTCTATTGAAAGCAGTTAAATTGGACTGGCTTATTTCATCCTTATCAAAAAATAAGGCAGTCTGAGGTTTGAACCATTGAGCCAATGGTTTTGTCACAAACACATCCCAGGATACCATTCTGATTACTGAAAACAGGTATCCTGAAAAGAATGCAATAACCAGACAAATACATATCACAGATATATTTATTATTTTCCTACTGTTTTTCATAACGGACAACCCTTCTACAAGCGTACTTATTTCATTTTACATCCTATGCTTAATTTTTTCAAACAATGTTAGAAGCATAATAAAAAATCGGGCATAAGAACTTCAGATAACATTAAACAGGGATATCCTTCCGGATATCCCTTCAATCTTTCTTATTGATTTCTATTTTGGTTTGGAAATATACTTCATCGGATCCTGTCTTTCACCATTTATTCTTACTTCAAAATGGAGGTGTGGTCCGGTTGAAAGTCCGGTACTGCCAACTTTTGCAATGGTTTGACCGGCTTTTACTTTCTGACCTTCTTTTACAAGCAGTCCTCCGTTTTTAATGTGCAGATAAAGAGTGGTAACGCCGCCACCATGGTCTATTATCACTGTATTACCCGATCCGCCGCTCCGCCATCCTGAAAAGATAACGGTGCCGCTGGCAGCAGCCACGATGTTTGCATTCATAGGAGCATTTATATCAACACCGCCGTGGAATTTGCGATATTTCAATATAGGATGGATTCTATAGCCGTAAGGTGAAGATATGCCATAGTATCCGGGGGTAGGCCAGGTCATGACACCACCGCTGTATTTTGTCCCGCTTGAAGAAGCTCTTCTTATAATTTCAGTTAACGCCTGGGCTTCCTTTTCCAGTTCTTTCTCGGCCTTTTCCCAATATGCAACGTCTTGTTTACTCTTTGCGATTCTGTCTTCTGCTGCAGCACGGGAAACTTCAAGTTTTTCTATCTCTTTGAGACTTTCCTCCAGTTGCTGCAGTGCGTTTTGTTCTTCACGTTCTTTTAGTTGTTTGAGCTCTTCAATTTCATCCTGCTTGCTTTCAATGCTCTTCATTAAATCCTGATCAAACTTGGAAACCATCTGCATCATGTGAGCTTTTTTAAACATCTGGTCAAAATTATCACTGTTTAGAAGCTCATCCATACCTGCATTGGTTCTGGAATTTATATAAAGAACCACTAATCTTTCCTGGAATAGTTTCAACTGTTCTTCATATTCTTTCTCACACTGGGCAATTGCCTCTTCAAGAGTCTTGATTGCCTCTTCTATATCTTTAATCCGGGCCTCAATCTGGCTCTTCTCATATCCTTTCTGTTCCAGTTGCGCAATAATCTCCTGCCTGACCTTCTGATCATTCAGCAGTGTTTTTTGTGCTTCTTTCTTCTGTGCTGTTATGTTTTGCTTTTCTCTTTGCTTTTTCTGCAGCTCTTTCTGAAGATTTGACACATCAGCGGCAAATGAGCTGAATACTACACATATTAAAAGCACGACACAAGAAACTGCAGCAGAAACTTTCTTCATCATCTGTAAAGTGCCTCCGATCTTTTGCAAAAAAAATACTTGCACAGTAAAATTACCAATTAACTACTAAATTAAGCTAACAATATTGTTACAATTTACCTAATTTATATTATAACCCCTCAGCCTTATACATTCAAGTGTTTTCTGACTGACATCATACTTCCTATTCCACCAATTACTACACCGAAAATGGCATAGATAACAAAGATACGGAAAGCCACAGGAGCGAACTCCATCATTCTGAGGGTAGTGTAGCCAAGATTAAGAAGTATTGAATTCAACATATGCTGGAGCCATTCATAAGCATGATGTGTGAGAAAATATGATATAAGCGCTCCAATAAACCCTATCAAAAGACCTTCCACGATAAATGGCAGGCGTATAAACCCATCGAGAGCTCCCACATATTTCATTATCTCAATTTCGCGTCTTCGTGCATAAACAGTAAGTCGTATAGTATTGGATATCAGGAATATCGCGATAATGGACAGTACAACCAGCAGGAAAATAAGAACATAATTGAATGCCTTGAGTATTCCTTCAAGTCTTTCAAGCCTGTCCTTGTTATATCCTATACCATATTCTGTGTTTACGCCCGAGAATTTGGTAAGATCTGAGATAACCTGATCGCTTAATTCAGGATCAGTAAGTTTTATGTAAAAAGATTCGGGCATATGTGCGGGAGTGAGTCCTTTTAACAAGGCTTCGTTTTTCAGCTCGTTTTTAATATTTTCAAAAGCCACTTCCCTTGACTCAAACCGATATTGGGATACAACTCCCTCTTCTATCTTACTGTCTATGTACGTCGCAACTTCTTCACGCTCAAAATCAGTTGCAGAAACATTCAAAAATACAGTAATGTCCAAATCACGCTTCATCACTTCTATATTGGATGTAAGATTAATAGCAAGAAGCAGGACTATACCCAGAAAGAACAGGGTGATGGCAACCGTGATTATGGAGGCTGTAGTCATCAGTTTGTTTTTGTAGATATTAGATGTACCTTCTTTGACAAGTAACTTAATAGTTCTAATTTTCATTGATATATAGACCTTTCTTCTCATCACTCCTGAGCTCACCACGCTCAAGAATGAGAACTCTTTTTTTCATGGTATCAACAATATCTTTTTCATGGGTAGCAACAATCACAGTTGTTCCCCTCTGATTTATTTCCTCGAGCAGATCCATTATTTCCCAAGACGTTTTAGGATCAAGATTTCCAGTTGGCTCGTCAGCAATAAGAACTGAAGGATTGTTGACAAGCGCCCGGGCAAGAGCAACTCTTTGCTGTTCGCCACCCGACAATTGATTAGGATATGCTTTTGCCTTTTTACTCAGTCCGACAAGTCCCAACGCAAGGGGAACCTGCCTCCTTATCTCCCTGGGAGATGCTTCAACAATTTGCATGGCAAAAGCTACATTTTCATAGGCTGTTTTATTTGGCAGCAGTCTGAAATCCTGAAAAACGATTCCCAAACTGCGTCTGAGATGTGGTATTTCTGATCTGGGCATATTATGTATGCTATATCCATTAACATAAACTTCACCTGAGGTAGGTGCTTCTTCATGCATTATCATCTTTAAAAAAGTGGATTTACCAGATCCACTTGCACCTATCACAAAGACAAATTCACCTTTTTCAACTCTGACTGTAACGTTTTTTAAACCAACAACTCCGTTTGAATAAACCTTTGTTGCATCTACAAACCTAATCATGAAATTCCCCCATTAAATAACGAGAAGGAATACTATTTGGAAACCTCATCAAGATATCTTTTTACCATCATGGCAACTTTAAAGTAAATAGCGTCATCAAATTTCCGCAAATCCATTCCCGTGATTTTTTGTATCTTATCCAGACGATACACCAGCGTATTGCGGTGTATAAAAAGCTGGCGGGATGTTTCACTGACATTAAGGTTGTTTTCAAAGAATTTCTGGATGGTCATCATTGTCTCAGAGTCAATTGTTTCAAGTACGCCCTCTTTAAACACTTCGTTCAGAAACAGACGGCAGAGGGTAGTGGGCAGCTGATAAATCAATCTGCCAATACCAAGATGATTATAATCCACTATACTCTTTTCGGTTTCAAATATCTGACCTATTTTAAGAGCGGTTTGTGCATCTTTATATGAACGGGCAACATCACGCAGGCTTTGAGCCTCTGTGCCTATCCCGACTTTAGCTTTAATCATGAGTTCGCTGTTGAGTGTATCAATAATTATTCTTGCTTTTTTATAAATCTCTTCCTTGTCTTCACGCTCTTTGAGTTCTTTTACAAGAACAGTATTCTGGTCATCCAGGAGAATTATAAAATCCTTGTTGTTATTGGGAAACAGACTTTGAATCACATTATAAGCATATAATTCGCGGGTTTTCTCAGTGCGAATTAAATAAACAATTCTTCTGCAATCAATTTTAACTCTGAGTTCTTTAGCCCTGATGGTAATATCCCCGGGCAGAATGTTTCCTAAAAGAACATTTTTCATAAAATTATTACGATCATATTTTTCATCGTAATAAAGCTTGGCATTTTCCAAACTAATGGCAATAAGCTCTGCATATTTACTGCATTCAGCACTATCGCTCAGAAGATACAAAACATAATCATGCCGGCCATTGATTTCTATTTTTTTCATTGTTAATCCCGGCTTTTCAACATACATTGCATTAGATAATAAAAACTCTGAGCACTCGTCATTAGTTGTACCAATTTCGTCTTCAATTGTACTGGCAATAATTGTACCTGTATTGTCAGTGATTCCAAAATCTATTCCTGCAGCATCGCGAATACGTGATACAACTGACTGGAAAACTTTAAATGCCAAGCAAACAACCTCCAATGCGAAAAATCCCTATAACTTTCCTATTATTATACACAATTATATATTATGATACAACTTTTTTAAATTGTAAATAATATTTGGCAAATTTTGTTTACTCATTTATTATAACACATTCAGAAAAAACAATTCTGATTGTATTGAGAAGCTCCTTATTACGAAACATGGAAGGATTGTGGATAAAGATTTTGACAGGGGCGCATGTCAGAAGGAAACCGATCATAAAATCATCATTTTCAATTATAGGGCAGCCTTCATCTATACCAAATCCTTCTTTAATATCGTCAGGGATTCCAAAGGGACTTGTTCCTTCAACCCTGTAGCTCCCGTCTTTTTGAGCAAATACATGTAGTTCGGGCACTTTTGGCACCTGCATTCTGACAAATGTAGTCAGAAGATTAATGTATTCTTCATACTGGCGCTCTATCAGATACTGGCGAATAGAACGTTCCACTTCGATTTCCAGTCTTTTTACATATTTGCCGAGCCGAAAAGTGATAAACCCCTCCAAAGTAATAGTATTTGAGTTCTTAAAATATTCAGCCAGCTCTGTCGAAATTGTTTTCTTCCTTCCCTCAATTAAAACTCTGGAAGAAACATCACTCTGCTGGGTATAAATCCTTGAGCATACAATACGGAATATTTCGTCTTTTTCTGTTTTGGGCATTCCATTACAAATACGGTTTACTATTTTCTCAAGTATATCCTTTTCATAGTATTTTAAAATGTATTCAGAAAGAATATCGGATAGATTGTTAACGGCCTTGATATATTTTTTGCTCTTTTTACTGATACAACCATCCAACACGATGGTCAAACAGGATTCATCATGATGTCTTTTTAGCTTGAGCATACTGCATCCGCTTTGCTCAAATCTCTTTTGCAGATAATCAGCCAATCCATTAATGTCTTTCACGTAGTCAACCCTGAAGGATGGCATCTTCTCACATCCCTTCAGGTGTAGTATATGTAATTTATATTGTCCGTTATACAGTGCATAAAGGAATTATACTGCCTATGTCAGTAACTTCCGAAGTTCCAAGAGAAATGGGATCAACTCCGTGTTTATCCAGGAATTTTTTGATAGTTTCTGCAGAATCAAGGGTATTGAAACTTCCTGCAAATGCCAGTCCAGTTTCAGAGATTAAACCACAGGATCCGCCAATAAATCCGTAGTTATAACCTTCTAAGACTATATTACTTTGAGGAGGGATAAGAAGCGAATCTATACCATTTTTAAGAGCTTTTTCATGTATTTTTACATCGGCAGTAATGATGGCCTCTTGATTTACGATTGCTATGGAGCATTTTGCATATCCCTGTGCCACATGAATAGGGGTTATACCAGTTTTTTTGAGCATCTCAACAACCTTCTGGTCGGTATATTTCATATTTAAGAAAGCATAGCGCCCTACAACAGCACAATTATATGCAATATCATAAGGATATTTTTGATTTAAAGACGAATCCCCGAAAAAAATATCAAAACCCAGACCCTTCAAATAGTTTACTGCATCATCGGAAACAGACCTGGCACAGACAATAACTCCTTTGGATATGTTAACTAATTGCATATCAGGATGATAAGAGAGATTTTTAGGTAATTGAGAAAGAGGAGATGTCTTTATAGGCTCAATACCTCTTGACACAAGAGATTTCAGAATATCTTCGGGAGTATTGCCGGCAATGAGCACTTTATTGACAGGTGCCGAAGGAATATACGGAACTGTAACCAAGTTGCACAAAAAAATCACATCTCTTGTTTATAAAGCATATTTTATAACATCCGCACCTTTCACTTTACCAGCTGGTAGAAGATGTGCGGTTCTGATATGCCGCACCCGTAAAACTTTTTGCGGGTGCGGTTGAAGTATGAAACTTCTATTCTGCGCTTTCCAAAATAGACAGAAGTTCACCAAGGAACTCAAATGGTACAGTAACACCCTTCTGACTGGGTCTGTACTCATCACTTTTGCTGTCAAGCCAGAAAGTACGGATATCAATGTAAGTTTTTGAATTCTTTGTTACTTTTTTAATCTGAATTTCTTCCCTGCTGTTTTTTGCAAACTTTCCAAGAAGATCTTCAGTATCCCAGAAAGAAGCCGCCATTTATTTATCCTCCTAAAATATTGATCTTACAAAATCTTTATACAAAAAGTATTGTCTGCAAACTTATCAAAATTTAATTACTGTTACTTAAAAAATGCATTCACTATTATATCACATAAATATTCCTTAATTTCAATAAAAAAAGGAATGAATTTTCGAAAAAAAGTCCATAATAATCACCGAAAGCGGAATTAATCCGTTTAAAAAAAATAAAGGAGTCAGGATTATGAGATCACCGATTGACAGAATTGCACTTTTACTTGTTATCATAGGCGCTCTAAACTGGCTGCTCATAGGCCTTTTTCAATATGACCTTGTAGCAGGCATATTTGGCGTTGCAACACTCGGTACCCGAATAGTGTACTCCTTAGTTGGATTAGCTGGACTTTATTGTATTAGCCTTTTATTCAGAGATGTACCAGTTGTTGATTGACGCACAGAAGACTTATCCATAAAACTGGCTGTCTCAAAAAGAGGCAGCTTTGTTTTTATTGAGTATTGAGTATTATTACTCCTTCTTCTGCTGAAAACTCTACTATAACTGATAACCCTTCACTGTAATCGAACTTGAGATCTGTAACAAATAGCCCCAAATCCTCGAAAGCTTTGTCAAAATCGTTTTTCAAACGACTTTTGGCAATTTCGCATACTAAGGATTCCATATGTACCTCCGATTATATGTAGCATATATACCGGAAATCAGAATCCCCGGCGAAATAATTATACTTTATTTCCCGGCTTTTATTAAATTTTTCAGGGCTATTGTTTAATCTTTCAGTATTTTTATTTCTATACGCCTGTTTTTCTGTCTGCCCTCGCTGGTACTATTATCAGCTATGGGTCTGTATTCCCCATTTCCTGTGGCAGTAAATAATTCAGGATCCAAATTTTCTTCTTCAACAAAATATCTGACCACATTTGTTGCACGGGCCGTTGAAAGCTCCCAGTTAGAATCATACTTTGCGCTTTTTATTGGTACATTATCTGTATGACCTGAAACAATTATTTCATTTTCAACGGTTCTCAATACTTCAGCAATGGACGTCAGTACCTTTACACCATCATTCCTTATTTCAGCACTTCCTGAATCAAAAAACACCTCTGATTCGAGACTTATTAACAAAAAGTCATGTTCTTCTGTGATATTGATTTTATCTGAAATATCACTTTCATCCATGGATTCTCTTATAGTTTCCTTAACAGCATCAATTTTCCTGTCTTTTATTTGCTGTTCTGCATCAACAACCATAGCCTCAGCATCCTGGATCAGGTTCTCTTTATCTTCATTCTGAATTCTTCTCATTTCTGCAAAATCTAAAGCTATAATGCTTGTTCCGCTATGTTCGAGAATTGAATCGCCACCGTTTAATTTAATCAATGAATTGGCAAGACTTTCAGCCATCTCATAAAAGGTGGCTTTATCCACTGTTGACATGGCAAACAACATTATAAAGAAGCATAGAAGCAATGTTACCATATCACTGTATGTTGTCATCCATTCGGGTGATCCTCCCGAATCTCTTTCTCTCCTTCTTGCCATTATCTCACCCTAACTATCAACTGTTTTTAAACACTCACGGCTTCTGAACCTTCCTGGTTACCTCTAACAAGTGCTTCATATTCTATTTGCTGAGCAGGAGAAAGGAATGTTTTTAATTTATGTTCCATAAGTCTTGGATTTTCACCCGATTGTATAGATAAGACCCCTTCCATCATCATTTCTCTCATGCGTATTTCTTCAGCACTGTTTATGGCTAATTTTTCTGCAATAGGATTACATACGAAGTTGGCAAGTACACTTCCGTAGAAAGTGGTTATAATAGCAATAGCCATTGCCGGTCCTATATTTGAAGGATCATCGAGACCTCTGAGCAGGTTGATAAGACCTACCAAAGTACCTATCATACCCCAGGCAGGAAACTGACTTGCCATTGTCTTATAAAAGGCCTGTACATTCTGGTGTCTTATTGCCATACTGTCTATATAAAGCTGCATGGTAGTTTTAATTATTTCAGCTTCTATACCGTCGACAACAAGTTCCATGGCTTTCTTCAAAAAGTCTTCTTTAATGTCATCCTGTGCTGATTCCAGTGCCAGTAAGCCTTCACGTCTTGCTTTCTGCGACAGTTCCACCAGAAGCATTATAGTTTCTATAGCCGTGGATTTAGGAGTCTTAAACACCAATGGCAGAGCCTTAATAGCCTTAATTGTATCTATCAGCGGATAACTCAGAATTGTACAGAAGAGGCCTCCGCCCGTGGTAATAATCAGTGATGGTATATGAATATAACTCGATATCGATCCTCCGCTGGCCATACCGAATAATACGACAATTAGACCGCCAATTAAACCTATTATGGTAGCTAAATCCATTATTTCACCTGCTTTTGTATCTCAGTTTTTTGACAAGGCAATAAATAACCTGTGTGATAAAATACTTATAGCATTTCTTATATCGGCAAAAATTCATTCCCAGTTAACCTGTATGAAACATCAAATAAATTTTCGATATAATTCAATTATAAAATTTTATAATAATATTGAATTTTTATACATCTGGATGTATAATTATTCAAACTATATTTTGAAAGCGGTGGTCAGATGAAACATTTATTATGCTTAAGTCAATGGTCAAGCCAGGAAATACTTGAAACTATAAAAATGTCCGAAAAATTGAAGTTTGAAAATAAAAACGGTATCAGGCACAATCATCTTCTAAAAGGAAAAACTCTGGGTTTGATTTTTGCAAAATCCTCCACCAGAACAAGAGTATCCTTTGAGGTGGCTATGTATCAGCTTGGAGGCTACTCACTGTTTTTAAGCTCCAGCGATATTCAGCTTGGTCGTGGTGAAACCCTTTCAGATACTGCAAGAACATTGTCCAGATATATAGACGGAATCATGATAAGAACCTACAAACACAGTGATGTTATAGACCTTGCCAATTGCAGCACTATCCCTGTAATTAACGGCCTCACAGACAGCCAGCATCCTTGCCAGGTTCTTGCCGATCTTATGACTATTAAAGAATATAAAGGAAAACTCAGAGGTGTAAAAGTAGCCTATGTAGGCGATGGCAACAATGTTGCAAACTCTTTGCTGATAGGGTGTGCTAAAACAGGTGTAGATATTTCTGTAGCAACCCCTGAGGGCTATCAGTGCGAAGATGCTACTGTCGAGCATGCCAGAGAAGCAGCCAAGGAATCAGGTTCAAAAATAGTTTTGACTGAAGATCCATATGAAGCAGTAAAAGATGCTGATGTAGTATACACAGATACCTGGATAAGCATGGGGCAGGAAAATGAAAAGGAAATAAGAAAAAAAATATTTATCTCTTACCAGGTTAATGATAAGCTAATGGGGGTAGCAAAAAAAGATGCAATATTTATGCATTGCCTGCCAGCCTACAGAGGTCTTGAAGTTGACGAAAAAGTTATTGACGGTCCTCAATCAGTAGTCTTTGATCAGGCTGAAAACAGGCTCCACGCCCAAAAAGCTGTTCTTGTAAAATTGTTGGGGTGATATAATGTACTACTCATTTATAATAAGGCAAGCCAATTCAGATGATGCACCTGATATTCATTCAATTCTTCAGACTTCTTTTGAGGAATACCGGCAGATAACGGGTATAGAAAAACTTGACGCCCTTAAAGAAACAGTGGATGACATAAGAAAGCAAATAGAAATGAAAACGGTCTATATTGCGGCAATAGATGATAAAGTTGTCGGAACACTGCGGCTCAGTATAAACAACGACGAAGCGTATCTGAGCCGCTTTGCCGTAGACCCAAAAAACCGCAACAATGGTATAGGGGAAACACTCATGACTGTCGCAGACAAATTCCTCAGGGATAAGGGTGTAAAGAAGATATCCCTGCATACATCATCAAAACACATAGCTTTAATGCGATTTTATTACGGACGCGGATTTTTTGTGGAGAGCATTGAATCAGATCGGGGGTATCCGAGGGCAAAGCTGACCAAGTTTTTGTCATGAAAGCCTGCAACTTTGCCTTCTCCTTCTATCCTTATGACCATGCAATCATGTTATCCAGGTTCAACTGCCACTGATATCTCCGCGTATCCGAGCTGTTTTGGTCTGCCTTTGATTTGAATTCCACTCATACCAGTTTTGCCTCAAGATTGCGTAATGCACGACATCATGATAGATACCTTTGATTTTTACTTCCTGTAAACCTTTCCCTTCATATTTCATACCGCATTTTTGCATTACGCGTCCAGAACCTTCATTGCCTACTAAGTGTGTAGATTCTATACGGTTCAACCTCAATTTTGAGAATGCCAAATCTATTATTGCCTGCAGTGCCTCTGTCATATAGCCTTTATTCCAGTAGTTTCTGTTCAGCATGTAGCCAAAACTCGCCTTATCATGTTCCTCGCAGACTCTTATGTCAATACATCCAATACATTTACCCTCGGATTTCAATTCAATGGCATAAAATCCCGGTCTGCTCATATAAATTTCCTTTACTACTTTTTCTGTCTGCGAGATATCAGTATGCGGATGCCATGTCAGATATTTCGTCACAATACTGTCTCTGGCAATCAAAAAAACATCCTGCGCATCATCCATTGAAAACGGCCGTAGAATTAATCTTTCTGTCTCAAGGGTGGAATTTTCCCGTAATATTTCAGTATAATTCTCCATGTCACTTACATCTTTTCTCAGTTCCCGCTCACTGCGGATTATGTCATATCCCATTTTAAAACCTCCTTTATCAGATAAAATCCCATTAAATACAGAATGATCGCTAAACTGCCTATTAATCTTTCGTAATTCTAAAAAATTAAAAACCCCTCAGAATCACTTAAAGTGACTCCGAAGGGTTATAACCATTCGTGTAGGACTTGCATAATCCCTATGCTGCTCACACATCAGTGCTTAAGCATACTCACTTTTCAGGTATTATTACATATATCCCACATATTGTCAATGCTCCTGACAAGTCAGGTTATCAGTTTTTTTATTCCTCATTCGAAAAAGTAAATTCCACCCCTAAGAAGGTTAGTGTGGAAATTA